>JACCDT011321204.1_pt1 | contig 89306 bp, 100 predicted proteins | sample 7446291 | NCBI WGS metagenome assembly JACCDT01 (sample SAMN15323446, study PRJNA562643) | freshwater metagenome | isolation source: river surface water | place: USA:Blue River Watershed | collected 2017-08-17 | reverse complement strand
TCTTTATATGCTTTGAACTTAGAAGTATCGAAATAGATTCCATCAGTTGTTCTGTAGGTACAACCTTTCATCTCAAGTGCCTCGATGAGCGCAATCTGTTCCTTAATGTTATCGGTTGCGCGTGGGAATGTGTACGCATCAAGTGGAATACCAAGCATCGTAAGGTCATTAAAATATGCATCACTATACATCTTAGCAATTTCCCACACATTTTTACCTTCACGACGAGAACCTGTTTCCATTTTGTCTTCACCATTTTCACTGTCATCAACGTTATGACCAACATCGGTAATGTTAATAACGTGCTTTACTTCGTAGCCACATGAGATAAACATTCGTCGTAAAGTGTCAGCGAATACAGCCGCTCGCATATTACCTAAATGCTGATAGTGATACACAGTTGGGCCACAAGAATAAATACCTACATAGCCCTCTTTTTCGGGTACGAAGTCCTCAAGTTGTCTTGTTTTTGTATTATAAAGTCGAATCTGTGTGCTCATGGTGGGGTAGCTTGTAGTTACTTTAAGTATTCCCTTTATTCTATCATATCTGGCATGTATACTACGTCTATATGTCAACGATAATTAATTTTTACAAAAAACACGGTCAACTACCACAAAACTTTACAAAAACCTTTGCAGTTAAGAGTATTGCCATAGGAATATTCATCTTCACTATTTTCGGTGTAGGCTTTCTCATTGGTGGTGCGGTTAATAATACTGTTAAGGCACAAACAACAGATAGCGATGTCACTCTTAATACGCCACTCTTCCAGTCAGTAAAAGAAAATATAAATAATAAGTTTGTATTTTGGAAATCATCTTCAACTCTACCTACTGCAAAAGAGCTTGAGTACGGAATGATAAAAGGGTATGTTGAAAGCTATAAAGACCCATATACAGTCTTCTTCCCACCAGTAGAGGCGAAGAGTTTCGCTCAGACAGTGAAGGGCTCATTTGGAGGGGTTGGAATGACTGTGGGGATGAAGGACGGTAATATCGTTGTTATCGCTCCGCTTAAGGATTCTCCAGCTATGAAAGCCGGGATCAAGGCAGGGGATATTATTACAGCAGTTGATGGTAAGAATATGATCGGTAAAAATTCTGAAGAAGCTGTCTCAATCATTCGTGGGGAATTAGATACCCCGGTGACTCTTACAGTTCTTCATATCGATGCTAAAGCAACAGTAGATATTAAGATTATAAGAAAGGAAATCAAGATTCCTACAATTGATACAGAGAAGAAAGATGGTGTGTTTATTATCAAACTCTATAACTTCTCAGCTGAGTCACCAGATTTATTCAAAAATGCACTTAATGAGTTCGTTACTGGTAAGTATACAAGACTGGTGATTGACCTTCGTGGTAATCCAGGAGGATACCTTGAAGCTGCAGTTAATATGGCAAGTTATTTTCTAAAGGATGGTCAGGTGGTAGTAAGTGAACGACAAGGAAAGAGTGAGGCAGTGTCTAATCACCGAAGTACTGGAATTACAGGGGTACCTGCTGGAGTAAAAGTTGTAGTGCTTGTAGATGGTGGATCAGCGTCAGCATCAGAGATTCTCGCTGGTGCACTTAAGGACCATGGAATTGCTAAGATTGTTGGAGTTAAATCATTCGGTAAAGGCTCAGTGCAAGAGTTGGTTAATCTCGCAGACGGCTCATCACTTAAGGTGACTATTGCGAAGTGGTATACACCAAATGGAGTTAATATCTCAGAAAGCGGTATAAAGCCAGATATTGAAGTTGCTGTTGCAACAACTACACCAAAGGGTTACAAGGGCACCTATGATGCGCAGTTACTGAAGGCAGTTGAGGTGGTTAAGGGGATGAAGTAACAGCGTGTAGATGGTAGCGTGTAGCGTGTAGTTAAAATACAAGTACAAAAGGGCGGCCGTAGGCCGCCCTTTTGTACTTGAGTCTGTGTGGTCCGCAGTTGTCTGCCAAGACTCTAACATGGTAGTATAAGAAACATGAAAGTAATCCTCTTAAAAGATACAGCAAAACTCGGTAAACGTGGTGAAGTAAAAGAAGTGGCAGATGGATACGCAATTAATGTGCTCATTAGAAAAGGTGATGCGCTTATGGCAACACCTGCTGAGCTCTCGAAGTGGAATGCAAAAGAAGCGTCTAAGATTCATAAGAAAGAGCTCGCTACGAACACCTTTATGCAGCTGGTTGATAAGCTTGATCGGGACCCAGTAATTATCATCGGTAAAAAAGCTGATGCGAAAGGACAGCTCTTCGCACAGGTTAAGGAGGTTGATATTGCTGATGCAATATTTGCGAGTACTCAGTTCTCCGTTGATCCTAAGCAAATCATAATTAGTACACATATAAAGTCACTTGGAAAGCATCAGGTTGAACTCAAGCAAGGTGAGCAAAAAGCAAAAATCTCTGTAGAAGTTAAGTAAATATAGAACTTTCGTATATTGACGAAAGAGCGGTTTTATTATATAATATAGGTATAGTTCTTTACTCAAAAGAACACTGTTTTTGTGCCAGATTGCACATATCGAAAGGATGCTCCATGCAAACGTACGCTCATTTCCAGCGCGAAATCCGTCTGCTTGACCCAAAGCAGAAAGGTGGGTTGGGCATTGATTTGTTCAGCTATAACCACAATACTACCCGCTTCAGTGTTGTAGCAGGTAAGCTCGTGCTGGTTCTCGATGCTCGCATCAGAGTTGCTGGTGTTGTCAGAGCCTTTGAAGGTCACGTGTCAGTGCAGACTGATGTGATCAAAGCAAAGGACGAGGGTGAGGACTCAATCCTCGAATCTTTGGTGATTACCTACTTGACTGGTGGGTTAAATGTCGAGAGTAGGTTTGTCCAGCAACATCAAGATGTTTGGACAACTGACAACAAGTTACTCCTACACAGATATAGCTGCTCTGCGCTCAGCATGCTGCTCACTGAGTTCAAGCTGCTTGAAGCCACCACTCCTGGTGTGACCAAAAAGTAGCGCATCGTCGGCAATATTCGACGAATCAAAAAACCCGGGCTAATGCCTGGGCTTTTCTTTTTATTATATTACTTAGCAGCTTCCAATCCGACGTTTGCGACTTTCTTTCGCTTGATTGTACCATCGAGGTGCTTCATGCGACGCTCTGAGAATGATACTTTACCTTCAACGAGAGCAAAGAGTGTGTGGTCACGTCCAAGACCAACATTCTTTCCTGGCATGATTTTTGTACCACGTTGACGAACGATGATAGCACCAGCTGATGCTGTTTCTCCAGCGTAAAGCTTAGTACCGAGGTACTTTGGTTTACTGTCTGTTAGGTTTTTTGCCGAACCCGCGGCCTTTCTTGTTGCCATAGCGTATACTTAAAATGATTATATATGGGGCTCAGTATACAAGATTATCTAAAAAAAATCAATAGCTGGCTTAGTGTCATAGATATTGTGAGTATTTTCGTGATATTCCTTGCTAGTTCAGTATTTGCAGGATATTTATGGCACAAGGAGCAAGAGAGTAGGGTAGAAGTGATATATAGAGTGAGTTCTGATGAAAATAGGATGGAAGAGAGTCTGGGAGTCGGGCAAGGTACAGATAACGGGAAGCCGTTCGGGAGTAGAAAAGGAAAGACATATACATTTAGCTGGTGTAGTGGAAGCGGGAACATTAAGCCAGGGAATAAAATATATTTTAGTTCACCAACAGACGCTGAGGCGAATGGGAGGACATTGTCGAAGTTGTGTAAGAAATAGAAAGTTGAGAGTAGAAGATGGAAAGTAGAGATATAGCGTCTATTTTGTATCTGTGTATTACTACTCTCTACTTTCTATCCTCCATGTGCTAGTCTTTATATATGGCCAAAGAAGAAAAATATCACAAAAAAGAACAGAAGAAACCAAAGAAGGTAAAGTAGTTTTTAATAATTGATTTGTGAATAAAAAAGACGCCACAGGCAATGCCTGGGCGTTTTTGTCTGTGTCAGATTTGGCACAGATGTGTTGCTACGAATCCTGGTGTGGTAGCGGCCGTACTTTCAGCATGAACACCGCGAAAAGTAGTGGTGTTACTGCAATGAGAGGTCCCATCGGACTCTTGAACTCGTTGATTTCATTCAGCGAATCTCCTGCTTTCATCAAGATCATGAATCCGAGGACCATGAGTACATAGTGATGGATCCAGAGATATTCCGTGTACTTGAATCGCACAAGCGGTGCAAGAATCATGTACAAGCTACCTGTGAAAGCTATCCGTAGCCCCCAGATCTTGTAGGACATGAGTGTCATGTTGTCAGGTGTCGCACCGACAACGGCACTGTACCCGATCAACAAGCAACCAGTACCTGCAAAGAAGATTGCAACCCAGAGGCAGAGCTCTGCAGTCGTTGCAATCGGATGAGTTCTGTTTCCATTGTTCATCGAAGTTCTCCGTTGTTAGTGCTGAGCTGCTCGGCTTTTGCCTTGGTCTGAAGTGCCATGGTATGGGCACATAGTGAAAAGAAAAGGAATCCGAATCCAAGTGCTACCAAGACAGCAAGGTTCCGCCTCAACATGAACCACTCCTGTAGATCTTTCCAAGAAGTGTTCATCAGGAATATCCAGAAGGCTATGATGCAGATTGCTTCGAGGCTCAAAAGAAACCAGTATTCATTGGTATCTGAGGAATATATCCTCTCCTCTTGGACAACCATGAATCCGGCAATACAAAGTGCACCAGAAATCAGTGTGCCTATGAGGTTGTGGTATTTCTCAATAACCTGAGACAAAACAAGATGTTCTGTGCCATTAGCACTGACAAATCCCGCCAAGAAAAAAACCAAGAATGCTGCAAAAAATAAGACAGAGGAAAAATGGCGACCCTTCTTGTAGGTTTGAAGAAGGATAGTGACATCATCTTGAGTTGACATGAATTACTCCTGGAAGTTATTGGTTGAGGTTATTTCTTTGCCGTTTAGGAATTTCTTCCGATACGGCAACGTGGGCGCTCGTAGATTTCTCCTGTGACAGTTTCCGCAATTGCCAGCCGTGCTTTCGCTAGCTGGAATCCATCAGAGTCATTGCACAGGTTTGCGAAAGCGATACCAATCGGTCCAAGGATCGATATGGCAAGAAGTGTCAAAATCGAAAATATGAACAGTTTTCGAAACATGATGTGTAAAGCTATTGCCTGATGTTCGGTCATTCGTCTAATCTCCCAATGTAAGTTACAAATCCAAAATGGCCCATTTAAAATACTACACTATAATAGTATTTATGTCAATATTTACATAAATTATATAAATTGTATTACAATTACAGTCATTCTTTCGCTTACCTAACTTTTTCTACATATTAATCTGTTATACTAGTGTAATCTTGTATCAACTTTTTACTTTATAAACTTTACTCTTTTAACTCCACACCATGCACCTTACACCACGCCTTGATGAGGCAATCAAACTCGCTTCACGACTTCATGCTTCACAAGTCCGTAAGGATAGCTATCAGACGCCATATATTAGTCACCTGGTAGGTGTAGCTATGCTTATATCTTCTGTGACCGGAGATGAAGATATTATTATCGCAGGCTTGTTACATGACTCGCTAGAAGATGTTCCTGGGTATACATATGAGAAGCTTGTCGCAGATTGTGGTGAGCGTGTTGCAGAAATTGTAAGTCATGTTACTGAACCACTTGATGCTACTAAAGCTGATAACGAGCAGTTGCCATGGCTAGAAAGAAAAGAGACATATCTTAATAATCTAAGGAGTGGGGGAATCGAAAGCGCAATAGTATCGTCAGCGGACAAAATACATAATACAGAGAGTTTCTTGCGTGATTATGAGAAAGAGGGAGATAGCTATGGGAAGAGGTTTGGTTCCAGTATTAATAATAGAATCTGGTTCCATGAACAAGTTCTTGCAATTGTTATCGAAAAGTTAGGAGAAGATCACGCTTTAGTTGTTCATTTTAGACAGAGTATGGATAAATTCAATTTACTTGCTGTTCGTTAGTTAATATTAGCAATTATTTGTTGGTTTTCTCAGTTCTTTTTTCATCTTTTGGATCGAATGGATAAGCACTACCTGTAATTTCTTTAGGTTTAACGTAGAGACTAAAGATAATTGATAAAGCTAAAATAGTGAAAGTTACGCTAAGTGATACCAGTGTTGGGATATGGAAGATGTCCATAAGTATCATCTTTGTTCCAATGAATCCTAAAATAAGTGCTAAACCATATGAGAGGAGATGGAATTTTTCATGAAGTCCTTCAAGCAAAAAATACATAGCACGTAGCCCAAGGATAGCAAATACGTTAGAGGTAAGCACGATGTATGTATCAGTAGTTACGGCAAATATGGCTGGGATGGAATCAACAGCAAATAAGATATCTACGATCCCAATCATGAGAACTGCTGCAAGCAAAGGAGTGGCGGTCTTTTTACCTTCATGAATAGTGACAAACTTCTCACCGTCAATATTTGGACTTATTTTAAGACCTTTGTGAAGCCACTTCATGGCAATACTATGTTCTAGGTCAGGTTCTTTACCAATAGAGTTCCACATTTTAATACCAGTGTATACAAGGAAGAATCCGAAGATGTAAAGTATAAAGTGGAACTCAGAGATAAGCCATGAGCCAGCAAAAATCATAATTGTACGTAGTGCAATCGCAAAAAGTATCCCAAACATAAGGAGGCGCTTTCGGTATTCTGGTGGTACCCTAAAATACGTAAATACGAGCAGAAATACGAAGATATTGTCTACTGCAAGCGCTTTCTCAATAAGATAGCCAGTTATAAATTCAAGTGCTTTTTGATGGGCAATTGCTTGTTTAGCGATGTCAGAACTTAGACCTCCTGTATTCCACCAGAACCATAGAGCAAAAAGAAGTGAAATTGCAATCCATATTGCAGACCAGATAGTTGCTTCTTTTAGAGACACCCTGTGAGCACCTTGTTTACTCATAGCAAAAAAATCTATAAGTAGAGCAACAGAAACAATCGCACCAAAAATAAGCCAAATCATTGACTGAGTTTAGCAAGGTGACGGGGATTTTCAAAATGATATGTGTGAAGTTTTTTAGTACATTTATTTCAGTAAAGGGTAAGGTATACTAGAACTATAATTATGCAAACATTCGAAGAGCGGTATAAAAAGTTAAACAAAGAACAGAAACGTGCGGTAGACGAGACTGAGGGGCCAGTGCTTGTGGTAGCAGGACCAGGAAGTGGAAAGACCGAGCTACTCTCCCTTCGAGTGGGGAATATTCTTAAGAAAGGACAAGTCTCACCACATAACATTTTGTGTCTAACATTTACTGATAACGGGGCAATAAACATGCGAGAGAGATTGGCGAACCTCATCGGTGGAGACGCATATCGTGTCTCTATTTTTACCTTTCATGCATTTTGTAATCATATTATTGCGAGACATCCAGAATATTTTTGGAAAGCAGCACACTTCTCACAAGCAAATGACATAGCTCGAGCAGAGATTCTTCAGTCACTTTTCATGACGCTTCCTCATGGGCATCCACTTGCGAGTTATCATCCTGAGAAAGGATATGTGTACTTACGAGATGTTGCTGACCGCATCAAGCATATTAAAAGTTACGGATACACTGCGGAAGAGTACGAGACTGTGCTTAAAGAAATTCCAAAAGAATACGTGAAGATAAATAAAGCTCTTGCTCATTGGCCTGAGAGAATGTCGATTAAAAAGACTGATGAAGTAGAAGAGATAGCAAGCGCGCTTCGCGCGCTTAACGGCACCACTTCCCTGTATCTCTCCACCACTTTATCTAACGCAATTGACGCAGCGCACTTACTTGGTAAGACAGAACCAATAGGAGACTGGAAAGCGAAGTTCACGGTTAAAGGAGATGATGGTGTGGTACTTAAGGATTCATACAATGAAGAAAAGATTCTTGCAGTTGGTGAACTGTATAAGCGCTACAGTGAGGAGATGCACAAGCGAGCACTCTATGATTATGACGATATGATTATCGAAGTAGTGCACGCGCTACGCGATCATAGTATTTTACGTAACGCACTTGAAGAACAGTATCAGTATATTCTCGTTGACGAATTTCAAGATACCAATGAAGCGCAGATGTCTCTTGTTCGAGCTATTACATCTAATCCAATTCATGAAGGACGACCTAATGTGATGGTGGTAGGGGATGATGACCAGGCAATCTATAAATTCCAAGGAGCAGAAATCTCGCACATCATGCGCTTCCGAGATAGCGCGTACAAAGATGTTGTGACAATTGTGCTTGATAAGAACTATCGATCAACACAGAAGATTCTCACACTCGCCAGAACACTAATTACACAAGGAAAAGGTCGCCTTGAGAATAAATATGATGATATTAGAAAGGTACTTAGTTCCGAAAATAATACTCTTCCAGAGGGTACTGTGACTATCACACAGACTTCATCAGATGTTGCTGAGTATGCGCACATCGCACGTTCTATTAGAAAGGTACTAGATGACGGAACAGAGGCAAATGATATTGCAGTTCTTGCTCGTGGGCACCGAGAGTTGCGCGCAATACTTCCATATCTTGACCGTGAGCGTATACCTTACGAATATAATAAGAAAGCAAATGTATTCGACGAGCCGCATGTAAAAATATTAATTGAAATGTGTGAGTACATTGCTTCAGTGATGACTAATGGCAATACTGCAGATTATATTCTTCCGCATCTACTCTCTCACCCTTGTTTTTCTATTAATCGCCAAGCACTCTTTGCTCTTGCAGTAGAAGCAAAAGAAAATCACAAGAGTTGGACCGAAGTTCTTATTACAACCGAACATAAAGACATCAGGAAGATCGGAGAACTCTTCGCGAAGTTAAGTGTAGAAAGTGGCACAACTCCGCTTGAGCATATTCTTGAGACATTTATGGAAGAAAGTGGATTCAAGGAATTTTATTTTTCACGAGACTCCATCACGAAAAGTCCTACAACCTACGTAGCATTCCTGGCATCACTAAAAACATTTATCGAAGCGCTCCGTGTCTGGAAAGAGGGTGAGGTGCTCTACGTACAAGATGTAGCACCATTTGTGGCGATGCATGTTGATCATGATATTACACTTATGAGCGAATCACCATTTATGAAGCATGAGAATTCTGTACAGCTTATGACTGCACATGCTTCTAAAGGGCTTGAATTTGGAACGGTGTATTTAATATCAGCTCATGATGCACTGTGGACCAAGAGCCCACGCACTAACATTGCACCACTCCCTGCACCCCTTGTTCCACTTATGCAGCCAGCTGGAGATACTGAGGATGACTTCATTCGACTCTTGTATGTTGCTATCACTCGTGCGAAACACACGCTCCATATCAGCAGTCATGATGCACAAGTACGATACTTACCACTTGATGATGTAACACATGCAGGAGAAAACGATGATGTTCCGATAGAAGCACATGAGAATGCGCTCGCGCTACACAAAGAAGCGTACAAAGAAGATGAATGGGCGCTTCTTAAGAGACTCGTTAAGAATTACAAGATGCCGGTGACGCATCTTAACAACTTCGTGAATATCACTGAAGGTGGACCACTTTATTTTATTGAACAGAATCTTCTACGATTCCCACAACCAATGAATCCGTCTGGTGTGTACGGTTCCGCTATCCATAAAGCAATCGAAGAAATAGTCATGTATCCGAAATATCATATAGGGGAGAAAGCTTCACTTCAGTATCTTGTGACGGTGTTTACAAAAGAACTCTCTCGCGGAAGACTCCCGGTACATGAAATGGCTAAACAGAAATCACGCGGAGAAGAAGTACTCACTCGACTCTATGGGATGACCAAAGGAATGTTTACGCTAGATGATCAGATAGAAGTAGACATGAAGAACGAAGGTGTGCAAATAGGTCAGGCTCACATCATTGGAAAACTGGACCTCTTACGTATACGAGATAAGAAGTATGATGTGGTGGACTTCAAGACCGGTAAAGCCTTTACGGACTGGGAAGAAGCGAAGACAGATATAGATAAAATTAAATTACATAAGTACCGTCAGCAACTTATTGTCTATAAACTACTTCTTGAGAATTCAATTCATTATAAGGACTTACCCGTTGGGAGGTTGTCGCTATGGTTTGTAGAAGAAGAGAAGTTTACTGAGCTTGTGCTTGATACAACTGATGCAGAAGTTGATCGTACACGAAAGCTAGTTGAAGCTGTGTACAAAAAAATTGTAAACCTCGAGATTACTCCTGATATTTCGAAGTATGGTGAGACATACAAAGGGTTGTTACAGTTTGAGGATGACCTCATCAATGGTTTGATATAAAAAAAACATCATGCGCGGGCGCATGATGCAGAATTGGCTGCTTACTTCTGTAAAGAAAAACGAAGTTTATTGGCGAGTGTTTCCTCAGTCATGAATCTGACGACAAGAGGGATTTCCATTCTGCTATTTTCAAAACTCTCCATGATCAACCCAAGTCTAGCCGGTTCAGCATTCAGAAGCTCTCGAATAGTACAGACGTCAAAAATTTCGAAAGTTCTGACAGCATACTCAGATTCTGCCAAGAGTTGGATTATTCGAATGTCGTCAATTTCTCCCAAAAGTAGTTGCTGTAAAGCTTTGGTTCCGCTGGTAATTGATTTTGCGATATTGCCAGTCTCAACCATTTTGAAACGTTTCCCATTGTATTCACCTTGTGTAAGTGCTCGGGAAGTTTTTGCTAGAGCACTTCGCATGGTAGCTACAACGAGTTCTTGTATTTGTTCATGTTTACGTCTGTTGCTTGCCCAAAGGGTTATCACAGGAATTCGTTTTTTTCGTTTTGTCACGTTGCCACCTTTACATTTTGTTCTGTTTTGTGCGGAATGCACAGAGTAATACTACATATTAGAGAATGATTTGTCGAGGAATCTAGAGTGCTCATTACTCATACTGGTATACTGCTAATACTTTATGGCAAAGATAAATGAACGCGGGACTCATACAACAACTATTGAGGGCGCAACTCCTATTCTCAAAGTGCTTAATAAAATAAGTATTGAAGTCTCTCCAGGGGTGATACAGGCTAACGTTAAGTCCAAAGGACGAAGTTTGAAACTAAAGAAGTTAAATAACGAAACATTTGAAATGGTCATCGTGGTGAAAAGTAGCAAGCAGACATTTAAGGTGTATGGCAAAGATCAAGAGAAGATAGTTGGAGCGCTTGATGAATTTAAAAAAGATAACTGGAATGTGCAAGATGTGTTGGATGTTTCAAAGTAAAAAATTTGAAGAAGATTTGATAGTGTGGAGAGTTTAGTAAGGATGCAGGCTAGTAAGTTACGTCGAAACTTGCTAGTTCTTGTGTCTCTGGGCGAGACACTTGCGTCCAAGACGTGAACTTGCTAGTTCAGAAGCGAATTGAAGCTTTATTGTACTGATCGCTTCGCTCGCAAAAAACTTCAGTTCGGATGCGAATTTTATGCTTATCTAATGATGTCAAAACTTGCTAGTTTTGACATCATTTTGCAAATATATTTATGTCGAAATTTGCTAATTTCGACATGATTTTTACGCTTATCTATTTATGTCAAAACTTGCTAGTTTTGACATCATTTTGCTCGGCGCAAAATGAAAAGCCGCCAGGTCGTAATGATGTGGCGGCTTTGGAACCATAGATAGTTGGTACAAAATGTCCGCAGTGCTGCTCGAATCGAGGCAAAGGGTGAAGTTGTGGTCCAATTACTTGGGTTCCGTGTTGGTGCGACTGGGTCGCTTGCAGACTCAAAAGATCTTGCGGGATTTATGAGCCTGTATGATAATGTACTGTATCGATTGGTGCGAGGCGGCCTGGGGAATGTATCATCGTCCCGGGCGTAGTCGCTTTCCGTTTGGTTTAGCGATACGCTTAGACCAACCGATAGGCGCATTATACACCTAAAATGATATCTTGTCAAGTTATCTATTGACTATACAAAATAATAGTTGTAGTATAACAACACTTAATCAACCCAAATCAGATGGTAAGATAAGTCGGTGTGCGTTACGGTAACGCATGAGTTCTCTGTAGGAGTAAGTTAGTATGAGTTCTGATTCGCCCGACTTGGATAAGCTATATCACACAAGAAGTGGTACGAAATCGTCAGTCCACACAACAATGAAAGCAGCTCTTGCCTTGTATGCCGAGGCAGCGATCCATGCGAAGACCGAAATTTTGAAGCGTTTGACCCGGAAGATCAAGCGGACGAAAAGTCCCAAAAAGCTCATGAAGCTGCGTGCACAGATGGTGGGGGTCTTCGCTAGCGAAGATGACATCAAGCAGCTCGATGCGGTGGTCAAGGCAGTGATTGAAATGCTTCTGAACAATGCACCTGCTTTGATGACCCTCCAGGAAGAGTGGAACAGCCGTGTCTACGGCATGCCTCCACACAGAAAAGCTCCTGCCTCCAGGAATCGGAAGTAACCCAAGCAGCATCGCGCTGTTTGACTTGTGCACCACATGCTGTGGTGCACTTTTTTTATTCTTCACTCTTTACACTCTCTTAATATATACTAGTTTCATTATGGCAGATAAATATACAGCAGTATGGGTGTCACATTCATCAATGGGTGATTTTCTTAAGTGTCCACGACTCTATTATCTGCACAACATGTACAAGTCACCAAAGACAGGCAACAAAATGTCTATCGTGAGTCCACACATGTCTCTTGGCATCGCAGTGCACAATGTTCTTGAAGGACTTGCTAACTATCCTTCGCATGAACGAATGGAAAGAGACCTACGTGCTCAGTTCGAAGAAGAGTGGGAGAAAGTGACAGGGAAGAAGGGTGGATTTACATCATCTGAAGAAGAGGAGCAGTTTAAGATGCGTGGCAAAGAGATGATTAATAACGTGATTAAAGACCCACGCTTCTTAACTAATAAATGCATTAAGCTTAAGCGTGACACGATGCCGTGTAATTTTTATCTTTCAGAAGATCATAATATTATCCTTAACGGACTTGTGGATTGGATAGAATATATCCCCGAATCTGATTCATTGCATATTGTGGACTTTAAAACAGGTAAACATGAAGAGAAAGAAGGGTCGCTCCAGCTCCCAATTTATCTTTTACTTTGTAATGCACTTCAGAAGCGTAAAGTAACAAAAGCAAGTTACTGGTATCTTGAAAGTGATAAGATGGTAGAAGCAACACTTCCAGATGTAGAGACTGCAGAAAAGGATGTACTTGAAGTTGCTATGAAAGTAAAAGAAGCGAGACGTTTCGCCAAAAAAGATGGTGTAGAAAAAGTGTTTGTGTGTAACAATGGAGCATTTGATCCAGCAACTAAAGAGGGTGGATGTTTCGGATGTCGACCGTATGAACTTATATTGGAAGGAGATCCATCTATGGAATTTGTGGGAATTGGAGGATTCTCACAGGATATGTATATTGAGAGAAACAAATAAACCACGTATACAAAGCCTGGGTCTTGTGATTTGAGCTGTGAGAGGAGTATAATTATAGTATTAGTAAGAATAATTTTTTACACATTATATTATGACAGTCTTTGGGAAAATAATACTTGGAATTCTACTTCTTATCGTCGCAAGTGGAGTGTATTACGGTGTCACATTGTCAGTAAAAAATGACGTCACATCTTCGCCTGTAACATTTGGTACTTCAACTATTCCAGTTCCAGAAGATGTAAGTGCTACAACAACTGCCACATCAACTGCTTCCACATCTCAGGTTGCTAGTACTACAACTTCTACAAAACCTACATCTAAGAAAATCGCTTTCTCAGAATTTATTAAACAAGGAGGCTCATATAAATGTATGGTGACCCAAACAGTTGCAACCATGACAACAATGGGTACGGTATATCTTGATAATGGAAAGGTAAAAGCAGAGTTCGAGGTATCGGTTGCAGGGCAAACTATTAGTACTTCTATGATTATTCGTGATGGGTATAGTTACACATGGACAAGTAATTCTCCGACTAAAGGATTCAAGACAAAGATTGCAACTGGCGGTCAAGGTAATTCATCAACTGGGACAAAAGGAACAATTGTTTGGGATGGTTCACAGATTGGAGATTACAGCTGTGAACCGTGGGTAGCTGAAGCGTCAATGTTTGAAATTCCAAAGACGGTAACGTTTACTGTACAGTAGAGTGAGAGAGTGGGGTATGAGGAATGGAGTGTAAAGAAATAAACAAAGGGGCGACCACGAAGTGGTCGCCCCTTTGTTTCAGTTATTGTTAAAACGCAATAAATTTGCTAGAGTGTCTAGTATTATGTCTATTCGCACATACCTTTATGGTAAAAATCCACTCAAAGAAGCAATTCTTTTCGGCAAGAAAAAATCTGTAATGCCGATTAAAGAACTTTTTCTTACGAAAGCTGCAATATCTGAAGATTCTATGATGAGTCTTATTCAGACTAACAATATTCCATATTCAGTTGTTACCTCTTCAGAAATTGAAAGTCACATCGGACGGGATGCTGTGCACCAGGGAGTGCTCGCGTTACTTGATGACAAGATGCTCTACACAACTATCGAGGAAGTGCTAACAAATGTAGCAAGTAAAGAGAGACCACTCTTTGTACTCTTAGATGAATTACAAGACCCACATAATGTTGGAGCAATTATTCGTTCAGCGGTAGCGTTCGGTGCTGATGCAATCCTTATGCCAGAACACGAACAGACTCAGATTACAGGAACCGTTATAAAAAGCTCTGCAGGGACAAGTTTCGCTATTCCTATCGTGCGTATCGGGAATATCAACACAACCCTTCTTAAGTTAAAAGAAAAAGGGTATTGGGCATACGCTCTCACAGGAGACGGTGATACGTCATTACCGACTGTAACATTTGATACCCCAACAATTATCGTTATTGGAAGTGAGGGGTCAGGCATTGCTAAGAAAACCCTCGAGCACTGTGACTTTAAACTTTCAATTCCAATTGCACCTGATTGCGAGTCACTCAATGCATCTAACGCAGTCGCCGTGACACTCTACGAGTGGAGCAAACAACAAGCGGTATAATATATTTAGTATGGAATCAAAAGATGCATTTTTTGATATAAGTCGTCTGCCTCAAGAAGAGGGGATTCTTTTTTGGGGTATTTCAATGAATCGAATTGGTAATGCTCAAAGTCCAGAAAAATGTTTTGAAGATCTAAAGTGGATAGACACAAAAATTACTAAAACAGAAGGAATTGGGATGGTAACCTGGTACAGTGATTATCTTTACTTTCACTCTGATCAGCCGGCAAGCCTTCTTCGGGATAGGTACAAGCAGCTGATGATGGCACATAAGAATGGTTTTATAAATATTATCTTGAAAGATAATGTTTGGATAAAGAAAGCTTTCTCATTTTATACATTTGGACAAGTTATCATTGATAATTCAGAAATATTCCAGTCTTCACTTGATGTCATCTTAAAACTCTATGATACTGATGAAAAATTTAGACAGTGTGTTCTTGAAGATGCAAAAATAGGTGCACACGGGTTAGGCGAGAAAGAGAAGATGTTTATTCTTGAAGAAATAACTACTATCTACCTCGCCGCAAAAGGGAAGCTTAATTTTAATAATCATTTTGTTTCAGGAACAGAGAAGTGGGTTCTTCATATGTACCCAGGGAAACCACTTAAAAGTGAGACATATTTATTTCAGAGGAATCCGCTCAATCTTGCTAATACAAAAAATACCTATGAGAATAGTTTTTATGATCTAACTGGCAAAAAACTTTATAATTATCTTGATATAGATATTGAAACTTTTGATTTTAAGGACCAACCTAGCTTTTCATGAGAAATAGCTTGCACAGCCGGGTAGGCGAGCAGAGGTGACTTTTTACCAAAAAAGTACACCGTCTATTTCGATGAAAAGCTTAAAAAGAAAAGAACATTTAGTATAATTAAAGAAATGAAAAATGTTATACAATTTTTCCGTCCTGTTATCTATCGTGGCATGCTTGCTGTCTGGTATATATTTCGCCCGAAGACATTTGGTGCAAAAGTAGTGATAGTGTGTGGTGATGAAATTCTTCTTATCAAGACTACGTATGACTATGGCTACAGTCTTCCAGGAGGTGGAGTTAAGAAAGGTGAGGACCCACATGATGCAGCTAAACGTGAAGCTATCGAAGAAGTTAGTATAGTTCTTGATAATGTCACACAGATAACAACATTTGTAACTACAGCTGAGTATAAAATAGATACCGTCTATGGTTTTTATTCCGAAGTCCTTTCAAAAAAATACTCGTTAGATAAACTAGAAATCGAACGTGCAGAATGGCACCCAATAAACAACCTCCCAAAAGTAGGAAATGTTACGCAAAAAATTATTGATGCATATAAAAATAGTTTAGTAAGTAAAGTGTAGAATTAAAAACCTCCTTGGCGGTGCCAAGGAGGTTGGGACTAGCTGTTTTGCTTAATCCATTTGTGCATCTTACGACACACTGTTCTGATGTCAGTCATGGAACGGTCATAACCTAGGTCACGAATTGCGCGTCTGTCATCTGGTCGCTGCACGGGGTCCTCGTATCCAAGTAACCAGATCAGGTCTGTTGTCATTTGAGGGGGAACCCTGAATAACACATGACCAATTTTATGCATCAGTGCAATGACATACAAGAACCACTTTGGTAACGTAAAGAGCGGTGGCTTAAGCCCTGTCACGTTTGCAATAATTTTCTGAAGCTCAAACCAACTCAAGTACTCGCCACCAAGTACGTAGAAAGAGTCACTCATGCCATTGTGGTATGCGGCAACATGTGCTTGCGCAATTTTTTTTGCATCGGCAAACTCGAGGCTACCAGGTAATGCAGCCCGCAAACGGGTAAGTATTGTGTTTTCAAACAGTTGACTGTAGTTATGGTGAAAATCATATTCACCAAGCACAATCGTAGGCTGGAGAATAACAACATCAAGACCTTGGTCTACAGCCTTCATTGCCTCTATTTCTGCGAGCCTTTTTGTGTAAGCGTAGCCACAAGGTATCTCACTCATCAAATTGCTTTCACTTGAGGAGTTGCGTGCAAATCGCGCTGCTGCAGTCGATGTGAAAATAAACCTCTTCACACCTTTCTCAAGACTTGCCTGCAGTAGATTTCTTGTGACGAGTACGTTGTCATTCCACTGGTTCCTGTCTTTATGGTGGGAGACATTTGCAGCAAGATGAAACACAGCATCTACGTTTACCGGCAACGCATTGAGGGTTGCTTCATAATCATAGAGATCAACTGTAACAAGGTTCACGTTTTGACCAAACGTGCCGAACATGCTGATATCGGATGTTTCTCGGTGAAAGACTGTAACTTTCCATCCTTGCAAAAGTAGTTCTCTGATAACGTGATACCCAACGCATCCGGTCCCGCCGGTAACCACTGCTTTCATAGCAGTACCTCCATTTTTGTTAAGTTAAGTTTCCCCAGCAATTCATTCATCATTGAATCGAGGAGCCCTTTCTCAGTCAGCCATTTGAGTGCATCAAACCGATGCTTCCATATCGTTCTATCAGCTACCCCTTCGCGGATGTTTCGTGAAAATTCTATCTCGAAACCACAGTAACCAATTCTCAGAATATCCATCATGAGCATGAGCGGGATGAGGGTGCTGTTTGTTTCAAGCGGTTCAAATGAACCTTCACTCCCAACAATACGTTTGGCGCCCAAAATGATGTCATCTTCACTTGGTCTCCATGTATCAAGAGGGAAGAGTGCCCCGGGGACCTGTTTAACAGGAGCATCAATAATTGCAAGCTGGCTCGTTGTGAGACCACTTACAATTCTTTGTGAATGCATCTGCGCATACTTGATGCCAATGTCAAAGACAAGATTCCCTTCAGCATAATCAACTACCCCATAGCTGCTTGCGAGAGGTGATTCTTTCAACCGCAAGAACGCATCACGAAGAGTCTGGCGAAACTGCTCTTTGTACGAACCTTCTACGATTAAGTTGGTGTCCGTATTACTGGCTGCAAGTTGGGCGTTCTTCAGTGCTCGAGGACCTAAGAATCCCGTATCAACAAGCATGCACTCTATCTTATTGTTAGGGTACAGCTTTCGCAGTTCTCCGAGAATGTAGACACAGTCTTTCCCCCCACTAAGAAGAATAAGAAGCTTGTCTTTTTCTTGAATTTCAAAAGGCCAAGCTGGGGCTTGATCCTGTTGTGGAGAGTGAGACTGGCACTCAAGACATACCGACCCCGCCTTTGCAACATAGTTCAGACAACGTGTGCATCTTGTTGGGTTGTTGGTAAAGTGCCGAAGTGTTGGCCAAACATAGCGAGCAAACAAAGTAAGCATATCAGACATGAGTTTCTCCAAAGTTAAGGAACAAATTAAGAACATAGTAACACAATATGTTGTGGCGATGAATAATAAATTAAGACATAAAATTTTATTTTGTAAATAAATGCAACTTACGTCATACAGTGCTAGAATAGAGCTATGATAAATCGCCTGTTACGAAAATTCTCCAATGATATCGGCATTGATCTCGGAACTGCAAACACTCTCGTTTATGTTCGTGGTCGTGGCATCGTTATTAATGAGCCGTCAGTTGTTGCTCTTAATACAAAAACAAACCGTGTCGTGGCAGTAGGTCTTGAGGCCAAGAGTATGATGGGGCGTACTCCTGCACATATTCGTATTGTGAGACCTCTTGTAGACGGAGTGATTTCTGACTATGAAGTAACAGAAGAAATGCTCAGTTACCTTATCAACAAAGCAAATGATATGGATAGAAAGTTATTCCGCCCTAAAGTAGTAATTGGTATCCCGGTTGGTATTACTAATGTTGAGATGCGTGCAGTGTATGATGCTGCGAAGTCAGCAGGAGCAAGTAGTGTCTATATTGTAGAAGAACCAATGGCAGCTGCAATTGGAGTACATCTTCCAATTCATGAAGCGGTAGGAAGTATGATTGTTGATATTGGTGGCGGAACAACTGATATTGCAGTGATTGCTCTCTCTGGAGTGGTGCGTGCTAAGAGTCTTAAAGTTGCAGGGGATAAATTAACTGAAGACATAATTCTTTACATGCGTGATGAGTTCAAGATGCTAATTGGTGAAAAAACAGGTGAGCATATCAAGATGACTATCGGGTCAGCACTTCCAGATGAAGAGGGGCAAGAGCTAAGTGTAAAAGGTCGTGACTTAGTAACCGGACTTCCTCGTGAGGCAGTGATTACCGATGTTGATATTCGTGAAGCGATGTACGGGTCAATTACACAATTAGTTGATGTGATTCGTGAAGTGCTCGAGACAACGCCACCTGAAGTGCTATCTGATATTATGCAAAAAGGAATCACACTCGCAGGAGGTGGTGCACTTATTCGTAATCTCCCTGCACTCCTTGAGATGCAACTTAAGGTTCCTGTAACAGTTGCCGATGATCCTCTTACTGCGGTTGCCCGAGGTACTGGAGTTATTCTTGAGAATATTCCTCGTTATAAAGATATACTAGTAGAAAATACAGATGACATATCTTTCCGGTAAAGCACAAAAAAAGAGAAACTATATAAAATACGCAGTACTTACAAGCGTATTTTTAGTAGTTGTATTTTTCTGGCCAATTATTCGTAAGTATACGTACTCAATACTTGAACCAGGAGTGGTGAAGTATGGTGCGACTAAGCAATCATTTGTTATTTTCCCTGAATTTTTTAGTACATACCTAACATCACACAAAACGCTTGCAGAAAAAAACAAAAATCTTGAGCTAGAAGTTGAACGCTTAGAGAATGCTCTTCGGGATAGAGAAGCAGATCTTCGCGAACTGGTAGCGGATACTATAGTGCCAACTTCAGCATCTTCAACAAATAAAACACCTATCGTGCTGTACCCGCTCATGCAAGATGTTACAAAATTATACTCAACTGTTCTCCTTTCTAAAGGATTTAAAGATGGAGTCAGTATTGGGGATACTGTTTATGTACGAGGTAATCAAGCCGCATGCACAATCCAGGAAGTGTTTACTTCTACTGCGCTATGCCTATTATTCACTTCATCTGGAGTTACAACAGAGGGGGTGACTTCCTCATCTTCTATCACACTCACACTTGTGGGTCGTGGTGGGCATTTTTTAGCTGATATCCCGCGAGATACACCCGTGGTTGCTGGAGAGATGGTGTATCTCCGCAGTAATCAACGTATTATTCTAGGGACTGTGCAACAGGTAGCGAACAATAACCAAGATACGTCATGGCATGTCTTTGTAGAGGGGGCATATAATCCAGTAACCTCATCAATTTTTTATGTACGGCCATAGAAATAAATCTGCTATCTGGCAAGTATTGGTATGGGTTATTATTATTGCCGCATTTATTTTTGATATTATTTTTAGCATTTCCAGGTTTCCTGTTTTTACTATTATTGTTTGTGGTATAGTAACACTATATGAAATTGTTTCGCCGTACATCTACTCTGCGCGTTAAGCGAAAGTCCTCCCACGAAATTGACCCAGAGGATGTGTTCATTGATTCACAAAATCTCTCAGAACTGAATATGGATCAGATGGAAGGGCATCTAGAGCGTCCTCTTGGGAAGCATATTTTTTATATTGCTGTAATTGCATCGTTTTTGCTTTTGTGCGGGTTCTCGTATCGATTGTTTGCTATGCAAGTACTTCAAGTAGATGAATACAAAGAAAAAGCAGACAGTAATCACCTTAAGAAGCTTCCACTTTTTGCACTTCGTGGGACCATTTCTGATAGAAATGGGGAACTACTTGCTTGGAATTCACTCTACAGCACAACTGGTACAAGTTCTGCAACAACAACTGATGATGAAAAAGCAAAACAAAAAATTCAAGATGATATTCCTAAGCGTGTTTACACTGAGGCGTCTGGTTTTTCTCATATTCTTGGGTATGTAAGTTATCCTAAGCGTGACCAGTCTGGTGTATTTTGGCAGGATGAGTATGTGGGTAAAGATGGAGTAGAAAAGCAGTATCAGAAAGAATTAGCTGGAGTAAAAGGTGAACGAATTATTGAAGTGACTGCACTTCATGAAATTGAAGCACAAAATGTTGTTGTGTACCCAAGTCATGGGCTTAATCTAAAACTGACTATCGATAAAAAAGTGCAAGCGAAGTTATATGAGAGCATGGAGTCACTTGCGAAGAAAGCATCGTTTACAGGAGGTGCTGGAGTCATAATGGATGTACATACAGGAGAAATTTTGGCGCTCACGAGTTATCCTGAGTATGATAATAATCTTATAACTAATGCAACAACGAAAGAGGAGAAGAGTAAGGTTGGTGAGGCACTCCTTGATAAACGAAGAAAATTCTTGAATCGCGCAGTTGCTGGATTGTTCACTCCCGGGTCAACAGTTAAGCCATTTTTTGCATACGCAGCTCTTGCTGAAAATATTATAACTCCTGAAAAAAATATTTATAGTTCTGGGCAAATTGTGATAAAAAATAAGTACGATGGTCCGGACACTGTGTTTAAGGACTGGAAAGCACACGGTTATGTAGATATGCGTGATGCGATTGCAGAATCATCTGATGAATACTTCTATCAAATTGGTGGAGGGTCTCAAGATCAAAAAGGGTTGGGAATCTTGAGGCTTGATAAGTATGCGCAGCTTTTTGGGTTCGCAAGTACCACAGGTATTGATTTACCAGGTGAAGAATACGGGAATATCCCTACCCCTGAATGGAAGAAGAAAGTGTTCGGAGAAGATTGGTTATTAGGTAATACATATCACTCATCAATTGGTCAGTATGGTTTCCAAGTAACTCCTCTTGAGCTTACTCGGGCAGTTGCCGCAATTGCTAATGGTGGCAACTTGGTAACACCTCGTGTTGCTCTTGATTTGCAAACTTCCACCACATCACTTAATCTTGATCAAAAAAATTTAAAAGTGATTCAAGAGGGGATGTATCGTGTGGTTCATGGTGAGAAAGGGACTGGGCGAGCTCTTGATATGAAAGGGTTAGACATTGCTGCAAAATCAGGAACAGCAGAACTCGGTGTGAGTAAACAGCTGGTTAACTCATGGATTAGTGGATACTTCCCATATGAAAATCCTCGCTATGCGTTTGTGGTGATTATGGAAAAGGGTGATAGGCATAACCCGTTTGGGGCGGTGTTTGCAGCACGTGAGACTCTTGAGTGGATGAGAGATAATACCGACTATACTAAATAGTTTTGTTACGTATAAATACCGGGGTAGAAATGAGCGACCTACTCGTTGTTCTCTTCCGGCGCGGTTCGCCGTACGCCTTAGTACGCCTCACCGCTATCCTCAGAGAACAACTTCGTATCTCATCTCATTTCTGCCCCGGCTAACGATATAGTTAATTTCAAATTATAAATTTTTAAGAGTTTATTTCATTTTTATCGCTGTTCGACGTAAACGACAGATTATGGTATAATACTGACCACTACAATTATGGAATATTTAACACTTGAAAAGAAACAATTACTAGAAGATGAGCTCCATCAGCTCATTACTGTGCGTCGCAAAGAGATTGCGGATGCTCTTGAATATGCAAAAAGTCTTGGAGATCTCTCAGAAAACGCTGAGTACCACCAGGCACGTGAGGATCAAGCTAATTGTGAGGATCGTATTATTCACATTGAGCAAATTCTTAAGAATGCTGTGATTATGGAAACACATGCAACAGGTGTTGTAAGTGTAGGGTCAACTGTAACTGTTCAGAAGAAAGGCTCAAAGGAAGAGAAGACATTTGCTCTTGTAGGAAGTGAAGAAGCTGATTCTATTTCAGGAAAGATTTCTAATGAGTCCCCACTAGGTGAAGCACTTCTTGGAAAGAAAAAAGGTGACAAGGTTGTTGTTCATGCTCCAAAAGGAGAAATTGAATATACAATTATTGCAACAGCATAATAAGTACTACGATGGTAATTAGAAAACACCCATATAAAGTGGGTGTTTTTTAATATACGCGCATTAAATTCAGATTCAAAGTGTATATGGACAAATACGTAAATAAGTTGTAGTGTTATATCGGACCAACAATTTTGGAGGTAAAACACATGAATCAACCTGCGTCTTCTGAGTTCGGTAACATCCCGTTCCCGGTACTTGATCAGCTGGACCAATGCGAAGAAAAGAAAAAAAACATCCCAAACCCGTTTGCGCCTCGTCAAAAGACACCACCGAACTACAAGATCTTCGCATATCTTGCAGAGCATCCTTTCGATGAGCAAAGGCGAGTTATTGTTGAAGAACTATTTGCTAATGACAGACTTTTCCAGTTCCTCTATTCGAAAAACGCTAATGCGATGAATCATTACCTTGGGTTGCTCGCACGTGCACATAAAGGTGAAACTGCTGATCAGTTCAATCGAGCAAGAGTGCTCCTGCTTTTTGCTGACTTCGTTTCTAAACGACCGCAAGAAATCTTTGAATACCTAACTGATGAAATCGGAAAGGTGTTTGATGAAGCGGGCGGGAAAAGCATACTGAACATGACGTACCAGGAATTCCCAGGTAAAGTCCTTAGATCGCTTGCCATTCTTGAGACATTTGGTATCGAGTATCCGACTGCCGAACAGTTTTATCTGACGGATGTTACCTTTCCGCTCAGTGCACATATCTACTATTGGTACCTCGTCGTGTACCTGATGTGGATACAACATCAAAGCAAAGAAGAAGTGATACTCAAGCGGGAAAATGGAGCTGCTTTGTTTGCGCAGAGTAGAGACGATGCTTTGTTTGCGAGGAAGTATGCAATTGAGCAGCTGAAGAAAGTCTTTCTGGTCTGGATTCAAAAAGTTAAGTGAGATTGTGCTGTAAGGCACCACACGAGCCTAACGCGTAAAGCGGGGCTCTTTTTTTGCCTCAATTTTAATAGTTGGCCACTTCCTATAGTATTTTCTGTTTATCCACATCAATTTCTAGTGAAATAACACTAAAGTGGGGTATAATGGGTCCTAGTGGGGCAAAGTGGGAGTTTTGCTTCGCACCCATTACGGATATGCTAATCGGAAAATATACACACGACCTCGACCCTAAGAAACGATTAACGCTACCATCAAAGTGGCGTACTGATCTCGGGAAGAAAGTTGTTGTAACGAATGGATTAGATAATTCATTATTTGTTTTTACGATTACAGAGTGGGAGAAAATGGCGCAGAAGTTATCAGAGGGTGGTTTCGGTAATCAGGACAGTCGCAGTTTTAATCGATTCATGCTTGGAAACGCTTTCGAGACAGATGTCGATTCAGCTGGACGCATCGTGATACCAGACACTCTAAAAGACTTCGCAAAACTTTCTTCAAAAGTCGTGCTTGCAGGAATGTACTCACGAATTGAACTCTGGGATGAAAAAGCATGGGAAGCGAATATTGCAAAGGTAAACGGTGAAGCAGATGCATTAGCATCAAAGCTAAATGATTTAGGAATTATCTAGTGAGTTACCTAATTACTGACTACACGCTACTATCTATACGCTATCCATTATGCATATCCCCGTACTTTTACAAGAATCAATAGACGGTCTTAACATCAAACAAGGAGGAACGTACGTTGACTGCACCACTAACCGTGGGGGACACAGTCAGGAGATTGCGAAAGCTCTCGGTACTGACGGTGTGCTTATCTGCATAGATCTCGACCAGGATGCACTTGCAGAAGCACGAGAAGTTCTTGAGAAGATACCGAACGCTCCAAAGATCCATTTTATACATTCTAATTTTCGTCATCTATCTTCAATTCTAAAAGATTTGAAGATAACACACGTTGATGGAATATTAGCTGATCTTGGAGTTTCTTCACAAGAACTCGATGATTCTAAACGAGGATTCTCATTTAGATTCGATGAGCCACTCCTTATGACGTTTGATGCTAAGCCTGAAGAAGATATGACAACTGCGCACGACATCGTGAACTTCTGGAGTGAATCTACAATTGCAGATATTTTGTATGGATTCGCAGATGAAACATATTCACGACGTATTGCACGAAGAATTATCGAAAAGCGAGATGTTGCTCCTATTAAAACAACATTTGAGCTTGTTGATGTTATTGCTTCTGCTGTACCTGCGCTGTATCGTCATCGAAAAACCCACTTTGCTACGAAGACATTTCAAGCCCTTCGAATGGCAACAAACGATGAACTAGGAAGTATTAGTGATCTTATTGAATCACTTCCAAAAGTTCTCGCTTCTAATGGAAGAGCATGTATCATTACTTTCCATAGTACCGAGGACAGAATCGTAAAGCATAAATTGCGTGCAAACGAAGAAACGCTAAAAACAATTAATAAAAAGGCAATAATGCCTAGTGAAGAAGAAATTAAAGAAAACGTTAGATCACGAAGTGCACAACTAAGAATAGTAGAAAGAATTTAATCATAAAAAGAAAAGCAAAAACACTATGAATCTCAATTACAAATCAACAACTTTTTATGAACGAGCAGTACACACAATGGCAGGTACACTTTGTGTGCTTGCGCTTATCTACTGTGCTGTGCTACTTTCACTTGTGTTTTCTGTCATTGAGCGTAAACAGAACACTATCACTTCACGCGACCTTTCATCTGAGTTATCTTCACTTGAAATGAAGTATGCCAACATCGTGTCTTCTATTTCTGAAAGTGATCTTACTGCAAGTAACTTTACTCGTGTTGATAATGCTACCTTTGCAGTACGAAAGGACGATATAGCTAGTTATACAGTGCTCTATGCACGCTAAGCATGTTCCAAAAGTTTCTTCGGTTATTTCGCATGACCAAGAAGCAAGATCGAAAGACAGAATAGACATTGTTATGTTGGTATGGCTGGTTCTCGCACTTCTCGTAGTTGGGAGAGCTTTTTATATTCAGGTGGTCAAGCATGAATACTATACAGGTCTTGCTGATAAACAGTATGTTTCTAAAGTCCCAATAAATTTTGACCGTGGGAATATTTATTTTTCCCGTTACAAAGGGACGGTTGTACCTGTTGCACAATTGCGTACAACATACCGTATTGCTATTGATCCAACTCAGATCACTAATGCTCAAACACTTTACACTAAGTTATCAGAAGTTATCCCGCTGGATAAAGATTCTTTTATTGCAAAAGCAACAAAAGTTAACGATCCATATGAGGAGGTTGCAAGAGACGTTGCTGAGCCTGATGTAGCGAAACTAAAGTTAAAAAAACTGTCAGGGGTTAGTTATATAAAAGATAATAAGCGTTCATACCCTCAGGATAGTATTGGTTCGAAAGTTATTGGTTTCGTTGGGTCAGACGGGGTACATGTTCGTGGTCAGTACGGCCTTGAGCGATATTATGATGATATTTTAACTAGGAGAAGTAGTGACACAACCGTTAACTTTTTTGCTGAGCTATTTACTGATATTCAAAAGACTATTATTTCAAATACTGATAAGCAAGAGGGGGATATTGTACTAACGATAGATGCAGAGGCACAGCGTGTTCTTCATCAAACACTTGTTGAGACTAAGAAGACATGGAACTCAGATACCATTGGTGGAATTATTATGGATCCGAAGACTGGAAGAATTATTGCAATGGATGGACTACCAAGCTTTAACCCAAATGAATTTACTGATGTAAAAAATTCTCAAGATTTTGCTAACCAGAATGTTTCAGGAGTGTATGAAATGGGGAGTATTATTAAGCCTATTACTATGGCTTCAGCGATTGACTCAGGGGCAGTCGATGAGAACGTTACAACGTATGACGATAAGGGATTCCGAGACCTTAATGGTTATAAAGTACGTAACTTCGACGGCAAAGCTCGTGGTCAAGGAACAACAATGCAGGCAATTCTTGATCAATCGCTTAACATTGGGATTGTATTTTTGGTGGAACAACTTGGCACTAAACGATTTCAGACATACTTCAAGAAGTTTGGTATAGGAACAGAAACAGGGATTGATCTCCCAACTGAGGCAAGTGGTCTTACAAAAAATATTGATAGTCCAGTTTTTGTTGATAATGCTACCGCTGGGTTCGGACAAGGTATTGCTATCACCCCAATACAAACTATTCGCGCTCTTGCAGTGCTTGGCAATGGTGGGAAGCTTGTATCCCCACATGTGGTGGATAGTATTGTGTACCAAAATGGTGAAACTAAGAAAATGTCATACGATGACGGAGAACAAGTTATTTCAGCCACAAGTAGCGAGAGAATATCGCGCATGCTTGTGCATGTGGTAGATTACGCTCTCCAGAAAGGTGCAATGAAAATGGATCATTACACTATTGCTGCAAAGACTGGAACTGCGCAGATGGTAAAGCCAGGAGGTGGGTATTATGAAGACAGGTATCTGCACTCATTCTTTGGATATTTCCCTGCGTATGATCCAAAGTATATTATTTTCCTATTTCATACATATCCTAAGGGGGCTGAATATGCATCAGCTACTCTTACTGACCCATTCTTTAAGATTGTGAAGTTTCTTATAAGCTATTATGAGGTACCGCCAGACCGTTAGTACAGCTATTAGTCATTAGTTGTTAGTCTTTAGCTATTCAATACAATTCTACGTCAGGGTTGCATTAAAGCTAAGAGCTAATGGCTAAAAGCTAATGGCTTTTATAATGTATACTGTCATAATTATGGTTAATCCACTTCGTGTTCGACAATTAAATAATGCAAAGTATACAAGTGGTACTGTTATTTATCAGATGTGTCGTGATATTCGCGCGGTAGATAATGACGCATTACTGTTTGCACAAGAGTTAGCTAAGTCTAAGAAAGCACAACTTATTGTTACTTATGTTATTTGGAATTACAAATGGTGTGGTGCCACTCGAAGGTTTTATGATTGGGTATTGCCATCGCTCCAAGAAGTTGAGAAAGAGCTTCGAAATAAAAATATCCCACTAGTAGTAACTTTTGAAGAAGAGAAATTATTTACTAAGAAGAGGTTTATAAAAGTACCTGAGCATATTGGAGCAGTTGTTATCGATGAGCTACCTCTTCATTTTATGGAAAAGTGGAAAGAGCAATTCTTGAGCAATAACCCAGAACTTCCACTTTATGAAGTTGATGCACATAATTGTACCCCTGTGTGGGAACTATCGCAAAAGCAAGAGTTCGCAGCACACACCATTCGAAGAAAAGTGCACGAGAAGCTACCATTATTTTTAGAAGGGCACGGGAAGCTTGCTGAGCACACTGCTAACGGTGATTTACTCACCACTATTCCAGAAATTAATTGGACGGAAGTTTCTAATCTTATTATTTGTGATGAGAATGTGAAAGGGGTTGGGCAGTTTGTTCCGGGGACGGAATCTGGAATGAAACTTCTTAAAGAATTTTTCGTTACTAAGCTGGCTCATTACGACAACAGTCGTAATGATATTAATATTGATGGGCAAAGTAATCTTTCACCATATATTGCTCACGGTAATATTTCGCGTCGCCGTATTATTCTTGAGTTACTCAAGCATACAAAAGTAAATATCACTGATGCCTTTGATAGTGTTCAGAATGGTTCAAACGGTAGGATGGGGAGCGTCGCAGCCTTTATAGAGGAATGTGTCGTGCGAGCTGAGATCTCAGAGAACTTTTGTTTTTATAACGATCACTATGATACGTTCGGTGGCTTCCCAGAATGGGCGAAAGTTAGCCTTACAAAGGCTTCCACTGATGAACGAGAGTATTCATATACCTATAAAGAATTTAGAGATGCAAAGACGCATGATGATATCTGGAATGCAGCACAAAAGCAAATGGTTACAACAGGCAAGATGCACGGATATTTACGAATGTACTGGGCTAAGAAGATTCTCGAATGGTCAAATAATCCTCAGGAGGCAATGGAGATTGCTGTGAAGTTAAATGACATTTATGAATTGGACGGACGTGATTCTAATGGATATGTTGGCTGTGCATGGAGTATTGGAGGATTACACGATAGACCGTGGTTCGGTCGGCCGATATTTGGAGCAGTGAGGTACATGGCAGAAAGTGGTGTCAAAAAAAGAGGGGATACTAAAGCATATATTGAGAAGTGGTTACATGGTAAACAGAACTTGTTTTAATTTTTTTGTATAGTAGTATCAAATCTATGACAAGAGATGAAGCATACAATTTAATTAAAATTTATGGAGAAGCCTGGGAAAAACGTGACCCAGAACTCATTATTACTATCTTTACTGAGAATGCTACCTATAATGACCCTAAGGAACCTGAGAATATAGGGAGAGAGGCAATTAAGGAATATTGGCAATACAAAGTGATAGGTGAACAAGATGATATACAATTCGATATTCGTAATGTTTGGGTTGACGGAGATACAGTTATCGCTGAGTGGCATGCAACATTTAAAGATATAAAAAGAAATTTATTCGTTGACATGCTTGAGGTTGCAATATTTACAGTTGACGGAGGAAAGTTTAGTTCTCTTCGAGAATATTATAAAACCGTTAAGACCCAGCTTTAGTTAGAGGACCCGCAAGATAGAATCTGTACTTTTTTGTAATATATGGTATAATTATATTTATATCTCAATCTTTTATGAAAAAACCAGCCCCAAAGAAGTCATTCTCAACTGCGTCTTCAACAAAAAAATTTTCTCCTCGTGCATCCTCATTTAACACACGTGAGACTAGTAGTCGTGCACCTCAAACTGAAAGAAGCGCTAAACCGTTTCGTAAAGAATATACAAAACGTGATGCGCCAGCAACATCTTCACCAAAAACTGGCTACCAAGGTAAAGCTTCAAACTTCAACCCAAATTATTACTCAGAGAAAAAAAGTCACTCTAACATTTCTGGAGATGGTAAGAAGAATATTACTCGTACACCATATGTACAAGTAAGTAAAGAACCCAGAACAAACAAACTACACACTACTGACTATACGAAATATAGTTCTCTTCCTCCATCTGCTGATTCTGGAAGTCTTCGTCGTACGCTTGCTCCTCGAGACACTTCCTGGGGGAAAGTTGCAGACTGGTACAATAAGCACCTCGAAACAAATGATGATACCTATCATGTGAAAGTCGTGTTCCCAAATGTCTTACGCATGCTCGGAGATATTACTGGTAAAAAAGTTCTCGATCTTGCATGTGGGCAAGGGATCTTCTCAGAGAAACTTCGTGACCAGGGTGCGCTTGTTACAGGAGTCGACCTTGGTAAACAACTCATTAAAATCGCAGAAGAAAATAGCCTTTCAGTGAAGCAAAAAGGAACACATAAGGTAACGTACCATGTAGCATCTGCTGATGATTTATATATGCTTAAGAATGGAAGTCTTGATATTGTCGTCTGTATCTTAGCACTTCAGAATATTGATAATCTCCAAAAGACAATAATTGAAGCGTCGCGTGTATTAACTGCAGACGGAAGACTTATCTTTGTACTCAATCACCCAAGTTTCAGAAATCCTCGAAAAACGTTTTGGGCATTTAATGAAGAAGATGACACTCAATACCGTCGAGTCGATGAATACATGTCAGAGTCACATATAAAAATAGACATGACTCCAGGAAGTGTAACTGACAAGAAGTTCACGGTATCATTCCATCGACCACTCCAAGTGTATGTAAAAGCACTTAGTAAAGCAGGGTTCACAATCACGCATCTTGAAGAATGGATTAGTCATAAAGAAAGTGAGAAAGGCCCAAAGCAACGAGCTGAAAATAAGTCACGAAAGGAGATCCCGATGTTTATGTGTATTGAAGCAAACAAATACAGCTCTTAGCATTTAGCCTTTAGCAAATACAAGATAATTATATAACGCTGAAGTTCTATGTGTTTTTTAAGTCAAAAGCCAACAGCTAACTGCTAAAAGCTACCTCCTGTGTTATAATTTCCTGATATGAAAAAAATGTCACATTTCTTCCTTAAAACAACTGAAGGTAAGTTTCTTGGTTCAGTCGGTCTTATTATCGTTCTTTTATTTGCATACTATTTTTATGCAACATCAACTAATCCAGAAGCTACAACAACTCAGCCGGTAGTTATTACTCAGACTGACCATGTTCGTGGAGCAAAGGACGGTAAAGTCACTCTTGTTGAGTTCGGGGATTTCCAGTGCCCTGCTTGTGGAGCATTTGAGCCTATTATTCGACAGGTAATGGCTGATAATAAGGATACACTTAAGTTTTCATTTAGACATTTTCCTTTAACACAGATTCATAAGAATGCACTTCTAGCTGCTAAAGCATCAGAAGCTGCTGGACTTCAAGGTAAGTTCTGGGAAATGCATGACATGCTCTATGATAAGCAGGAAGAATGGGGTGAAGCACTTAATGCCCGGGAGTTTATTATGATTTACGCAACTACTCTTAAGTTAGACATCAAAAAGTTCTCATCTGACCTAGATAGTAAGACTCTTGAAGATAAGATTCTTGCAGAGTTCAAGGAAGGTGTTAAGCTCGGTGTTCAAGGTACACCAACATTTTTCCTTAATGGCAAGAAAGTAGAAGACACACCACGAAACCTCGCTGATTTCAATAAGATGATTAAAGACGCAGCTGCGAAATAGTTTTTACTAGTTACAAATAACCAATTACTATGATTAAAGAATTTCTTATTAAACAAGCTATTAAGCACGGCACAAAAAATCTACCGAAAGACCAGGCAGATATGTTAGCTAAGGCAGTAGAAAAAGATCCAAAACTTTTCGAAAAAATTGCTAAAGAAATCGATGAGCTTAAGAAGAGTGGTAAGCCAGAGATGTATGCTGCACTTGATGTGATGAAGAAATACCAGAAAGAGTTACAGGCGCTGTTTGCACAGTAATCATGTATGCGTAATTTTTCTTCTCCTGAGAATCCACAAGGACCTGCGCATCCAGAGTTTGAAAATAGCATTGATGATGTAGAGGACAATGAAAGTGCCCAGAGTGATTTAGCTGTAACACTGCGAGAACTTTTTGAAAGAAAAAAATTTTCAAGAGAAGAACCAATGAGCCCAGAAGATGCGCTCTACCAGCAAGAATTATCTACTATAGTAGAGCGTGCACTAAGTACACTTACTGAAAAGCAGCGTCAGGTTGTTGAGTTGTATTTTGGCTTTAGTGGGAACGAAGAAGATAATCAAGCAGCAATAGCGCGAGCAACCGGTATTAATCGAATTTCTGTAAATACGATACTTAACCAAGCGTTAAAAAAATTAAAGCAAGAGCTTATGAACTTCAGTAAAGATTATACGACTAAGCCCACTAAACCGTATGAGGCCCCGACTCATGCCAGTGAGCGTATATCTCCTCTTAATGTTTCTACGCTTATGGTAGAGGCTATGACTGAAGATCAAATTAAAAGTCTTCTTCAGAAAGATTTTGAGGTATATGTTACTAGTTGTCAGATGAAGTTGAGGGCTGTTAAATCCAGACTTGCTAATCACACATATAATAAATTAACAGACGTTGAAGTAGCTGATTTACATCAGGCTTCTACAATTTTAGATGAGCAAATAAAACTCTGTGAAAAAAGAGAGCGAGGTGAGTTTGAAACATGGGTACGACAACAATAAGTAGTTGTCATACCTCACTGAAAGTAGTTATCCACAAGAAAATTTTCTTGTTCTATTGATGTAGAACATTTGTTCTAGTACTATAGAATCATGAAAGACCAAGAAACTTTATCAGAATTTTTTATAGAAAATAACCGTATGCCAACGTACGAAGAGATGAAATCGCTCTTCGGAGTTGCCTCGAAGAATACCGTTGCATACAGAGTTAACAAGCTAGTCGAGAGTGGCTTCCTCACGAAGAACGGCAATAAGCTCGCACTTTCAGAAGTTGGTACCGTGATGCGATTGGGAACAGTGCAAGCAGGATTCCCGACAGCAGCTGATGAAGATGTCGATACGACGCTACTCTCGCTCGACGACTTCCTTATAGAAAGAAAACAGAGTACGTATATGTTAGAGGTTCAAGGTGAGTCGATGATAGACGCAGGAATATTAGAAGGAGACCTGGTTCTCGTAGAAAGAGGAAGAACACCCAGAAGGGGAGATATCGTACTAGCACTCGTAGAGAATGAATACACACTGAAGTACCTAGAGACTGAAAATGGAAAACCAGTTCTCGTTCCAGCCAACCGTGCCTTTAAAAAAATTTATCCGAATCCTAATAAACTAAAAATAGAAGCAGTATTAAAGGCGGTCGTTAGAAAGTATAGATAACTAATTTCAAAATCATGACAACACCAAAACAAGTACCACCACAATCACGTGCAATCATTCATCTTGTAGCTAAAGGTGAGAAGACTTCCACCATAAACTATAGCCGTCGCATGTATGCAATCATTAGACGCTATACACCTGAAGCGGCAGTCGGCGTAGCTAATGAGTGCTATGCAGAGCTGACAGGGCTGCGAACATTCTTTAAGAAATCATATGCCGAGCTTGCTCAGAGTATTGTAAAAGATTTAAAGAATGAGATAGGTATTTCTTTTACTGTTACTGTTGCTAAGGCTGTAGAGTTTGATGCAGTCCGTGCACACACTAAAAAGGTAAAGCAAATCTCCACCTACAAGGAACTTAATACGCTCTTTAAAGGTGCCTCATTTGTTCCCCGCGAAGACAGAACAAGTATTCGTCGCACTCTCAGGGCACGTCGCATTAGATTGAGTGTGCCGTACCTTGGCAAAGTTAACTAACTGTAAACTATGAGATTCATCTTTACTCTTACAACATGTGTTTGTTTCTGGATGGTTATCGTATAGAGCCTGTATAAAATCGCCTTAGACTTTTTATTTCTATCTTATAAATTGTTTAAGGGGATTCTAAACGGGCTTTATAGTAGATTGTGAGAGATGATATTGTTGCCTATTTACATCGCTAAGCGAAGACGCCTGCTTCTGTGGTGCAATAGTGTACACATATCGCATTGTGCTCAGGTATCTGTTAGTATGTCATTATGAATGTACTATCTGCGAAGTTTATTAAAGGAATAGTCCAAGATGACCCTATCATGAATGATGGTGTCCCACAGATTGCGTTTATTGGGAGATCTAATGTAGGGAAGTCTAGTCTTATTAACTCACTCACTAAGAGTAGTATTTCTCGTATTAGTTCAACCCCAGGTAGCACAGAACAAATTAATTTTTTTCTTATTAATGAATCTGTATATTTCGTAGACTTACCGGGATACGGCTTTGCAAAAGTCTCAAACGAGAGACGTGATAAGTTGCATAATTTAATTCATTCATATCTTTTTAATGATGTTTGGGATCAGAAGAAAGTCGTACTCATTATTGATGTTAATGTCGGTATGACAGATAAGGATATTAAAATGTACACAGACTTGAAATATCACAACAAGAATGTAATTGTTGCACTAAGTAAAGTAGATAAAATCACTCAATCTGATTTTCATAAAAAAATCGTCGCTGTACAAAAAATAACTGGCGATCAAGAATTGCACCAATTTTCTTCTAAGAAAAATATTGGAATCAGTGAATTAGTCACGGCAATTTTAGAATAGATAAACTCTTAAGATTATAGTGTATTTGCTGTTAGTTACTGTTTTATGGATATCGAGGTATTTTTAATGCTATTTCCTAGGAGTTTCCTCATAAAAAGAATAGAATAGATACATGAACACAGTTAACTGGTACTCACAACTCATTAAGCCGTCCTGGGCGCCACCATCGTGGTTATTCGGACCAGCATGGACTGTTCTCTATGTTCTTATTGCAATCTCCTTTGGGAAAGTATTTATGCTTCTCTATCAAAAGCAGATTCCGTTTGCTGTAGCGCTTCCATTTATTCTTAATCTCATTTTTAATGCTGTTTTTTCACCAATTCAATTTGGGCTTAAGAATAATGTGCTCGCAGCAGTAGATATTATTCTCGTACTTGTAACACTCGTATGGGCAATGATTGCTATCTATCCATATGTTAAGTGGGTCACTTATATGCAGATCCCATATGTACTCTGGGTATCCTTTGCAACAGTATTACAACTAACCGTTACGTATCTAAATAGATAATTAATTATTATAAGAGCAAGTATAATTAGAGATATTGGGCCATTTTTGGACTTTAGACTATAAATGACGAAAAAATTAATTAAATAAAATAATAAAATTCAGAGTTTCTATAAAACTTTAGAGGGTGCTGTATAATTACGTTATGGAACTTATAAAATCTTTAAGCTTGGTCAGTAGAAATGACATAGGGGTTGCCGGAGGCAAAGGTGTATCTCTTGGTGAGTTGACCCAAGAAGGTATTCCTGTGCCTCCTGGTTATGTTATTTTATCAAATGCCTTTGAGAGATTTTTGCAAGAAACAGATTTAAATATTGAAATTGATGCAATCCTTACTACAGTAAACTTGCAAGTAATGTCTACAGTAGAGAATGCTTCTGAAAAAATTCAAGAGCTTATCTTAAGTAAAGAAATTCCTTTAGATATTAGGGAAGTGACTATAGATTATTTTAGAAAGCTTGGGGCTACGTATGTGGCAGTACGTTCGAGTGCTACGGCGGAGGATGGAGTTAGTGCTGCTTGGGCTGGACAACTTGATACTTTTCTTAATACAACAGAGAACTCACTTTTTATAAATGTTAGACGTTGCTGGGCATCATTATTTACCCCTCGAGCTATTTTATATCGATTTGAAAAGGGATTACATATGCAAAAGATTTCTGTTGCTGTTGTAGTCCAAAAGATGGTGGAGAGTGAATACTCAGGGGTAGCGTTCTCAGTGCACCCGGTTACAGAGAATAGGGACCAGCTAATCATTGAAGCTGGTTTTGGTCTAGGTGAAGCATTGGTATCTGGTTTGATTACTCCAGATAGCTATGTGGTAAAGAAGAGCTCAAGGGAGATTGTTAGTGTGAATCTAAATACACAAAATAAGGCGCTTTATCGTGCACAAGGCGGAGGTACAGAATGGAAAGATTTAGAAGAGTCACAAGAGTCAGTACAAATCTTAAGCATTGATCAAATTCAAGAACTGTCTGATCTTGTTGTACGGATAGAGGGTTATTGTCAATTTCCCTGTGATATCGAGTGGGCGTATGAGGCTGGTAAATTTTATATTACTCAGTCTCGACCGATTACTACCTTGTCTAGTAAAGCATAGTTAGAGACTTCAAATAGTGAGGTGCAACATCATAAATTTAAGACAAATAATTGTACAATTATACTGTTGTATATTCTATCTGAACCATAAGTAAAGTAAGAATTAATTAAACTGGATAAATGATATAATAATACAAATATATGGATATAGCAGAATTATACAAAAAACAAATATCACTTACAGAGTGGTTAGAGGGTGTAGATCATGACGAACTAGACATTCTTAGAAAAGAAGATAACGATAAAAGATTTCGTCTTGAATTATTGCACGAGCATGCCGGTATTCAGGTAGACGAAGTTTTTCATTTTTCGGGCAAGGACTTAGCGACACTGAACGAAAGATTTCTTTTGCTCTATGAAAAAAAGAAAGATAAACAGTGTGCCCTTCGTCTTGTCCCAACAGAAGATGGACTTCCAAAACTAAGAATGCGGGGAATGACTCTTCAAAATGCATTAGACTGGAGCAAGGAGCAGAACTATGACCCAAAAAAGTATAGGGTTGAAGTTGTTTCTGTACCAAACAAAGCATATTTTTCTACTATATTCGTTGTGACCACACAGGGGATTTTTGGTGAAATAATCACAGGTGCTCATTATAAATTGACACAAGGATTTTATGAAGGAGATGAACGTCCTCATACATTTTCATTCATTTTTGATACCACCGGAGAGCTGGTTAGTGATACCGCTCACGGCATCTACGAAGAGCCTCTTGAAGAAATAAGAAAAAGTTTATACGTAGAGAATGAAGAGACCAGAAATATTTTACAAGAAAAGCTAGGCGCAAAATTTTGTCATAATTACTTAATGGGATACTTTGAGACAGTCACTAGTGATGATTACGGGCTCTGGTATATTGATTATAATAGATTGTTGGGTGATAAATATCTCAATTTTATTATTAAGGAATATAAAAATACAGAAAAACAATCAACAGACGTCACTCTACAAGGATATTCTGCAAGTACAGGGAAAGTGTCTGGTAAGGTAAGACTAATCAGTGTAGAAGAAAGCTTGTCATCAACTTTTGTTGAAGGAGAAATACTTGTCTGTAAAATGACAACACCTCATTTCATGCATTTAATTATGAAGGCTGGAGCAATTGTCACTGACGATGGGGGGATTCTTTCTCATGCGGCAATTATTTGTCGTGAGCTTCATAAACCATGTGTGGTTGGTACTAAAATTGCAACTAGAGTTTTAAATGACGGTGACTTGGTCGAGGTTGATGCAGATAATGGTTTAATTACAATTATTAATAAAGTGTAAATATTTGTACGCAAGAAGATAGGCGTTAAAGTTTGTTACAAGTGAATTCGTTTCTATTCTATGCTAGAATAGCTGGGTTATGTCACTATCTATCGGAATTGTTGGTCTACCAAATGTCGGCAAGTCGACACTTTTTAACGCGCTCACCAAGAAGAGTGTGCCTGCTGATAACTATCCATTTTGTACTATTGATCCTTCAGTTGGCATAGTCCCAGTTCCTGACCCACGTCTTGAACAGCTTTCTAAAATTTCAGGATCTAAAAAAATCATTCCAGCAGTTGTTGAGTTCGTAGATATCGCAGGTCTCGTTAAGGGTGCAGCAGAAGGTGCTGGACTTGGTAACCAGTTTCTATCTCATATTCGTGAGACAGACGCTATCGCTGAAGTCGTGCGTATTTATGAGAACGGTGACCTTATTCACGTTGAAGGAACTGTTGACCCGCTTCGCGATATTGAGATTATTAACATGGAGCTCATCTTAGCTGATATGCAGACAGTGGAAAAGCGTACTCAGACAATAGGACGTGACGTAAAGCGAGGTGACAAGGATGCAATCAAACTTCAAGGAATACTTGAGCGTCTTAAGGTGCATCTTGAAGAAGAAAAGCTCGCTAATAGACTTTCGCTTGATGAAGAGGAGCAGAAGCTGGTAAAAGAACTGCACCTTATTACTATGAAGCCATTTCTTTATGTACTCAACAAGCAATCAGGTGGCAAGAATCTAGATGAGATGAATGATGGAAGATTCGAGAAGCTGCTTGCATATTTTAAGGAACAAAAATTCCATTATGTTGTTGTCGATGCAAAGATTGAAGATGAGCTTAAAGAATTCGAAGGAGCTGAGCTAACAGAGATGCGTAATGAGCTTGGTGCTCACGATAGTGGCGTAGATGGTCTAATACGTGCTGGGTATGATCTACTTGGACTCGATACATATCTCACAACAGGGGAGATGGAGACTCGTGCTTGGACTATTAAGAAAGGTTCTACAGCACCACGTGCTGCTGCTGCTATTCATACTGATTTTGAGCAGAAATTCATTCGTGCTGAGGTAGTTGCTTGTGCTGACCTTGTGGCATGTGGAAGCTATGCTGTTGCAAAAGAAAAAGGGCTCCTACGAACTGAGGGGAAAGAATACATTGTGAAAGATGGAGATACAATCGAGTTTAAGATTTAAATAAAAAAGTCACCAATTGCTTGGCGACTTGTTGAGAATGCTTTTCCAGTCAGATTGTTGGGATACCTTTGATCCCGATTGCTGTGCAGAACATGATCACGCCCATGAACAGATAGAAGAAACGCAATTTCATGGATTCGTTTTTCTTTATGACCATAGCTCTCACAAAGTAAAAGCATGTAAAAGCAAAGATAGTCACGAGAGATCTGATGCTGAGAATGCTTGGCCCAACTCCTGTCAGGAAGATAGAGCACAGCATCAAACCGCCGCCAAGTACAAAGTACAAAATTCGCATAGATGTGCGCTCAGATTGTTCGTTGATGACTGCGGTCATCAAAAAGAAGCCAGTAAAAGCAAAAATTGTCACAAGTGCAAACGTTGCAATAGGGTCATTTAGTACTGTCATTACTCCCCCTTGGTGGTAAAGGTTGAAAAGTGCACACTAAGTAATACTACCTTTTTAAGGATATTTGTCAAAAAAATCGCTTGACAAGTAGATATCTGTTGTGCTATAATATAATCTCCAACTATCGCAGTTGCCAATGATTGTTGGTTCAGGGCGCGTCTACATCAGATGCGCCCTCTTTCTTTTTTATGTACAAACTAGTATCAAAACAAGGTAAACATGTACCTCTTTGAAATAAAAATGGTGCTAGTATAGTACTATACTATGAACCTCTCCATGATACGCACAGAGCAACTAAAGCAGTCTGCACAAACTGACGAAGAAATAGTAAAACTTATCACATTAGGGGACAAAGACCTTTTTGGTGAACTAATTGATAGGTACGAGACTAAGCTCACACGGTACGTGATGCGTTTTACTCAACAGAAAGATGATGTCTCAGATATCATTCAAGTTATTTTTATAAAAGCATACACTAACCTCCAAAGTTTTGACGTAGCTCGATCTTTTAATAGTTGGATTTATCGCATTGCGCATAATGAAAGTGTCAACCATCTTAAGAAACGAGGTAAAGATAAGATTGCTTTCATTGATTTCGACACATTTTTCCCACACCCATTTGCCAAAGAAGAATCAGACACATTAGCTCTCAGTCGGGAAGACAAAGAACAGCTCGAGAAATCACTTGCTGATATTTCGCCAAAGTATCGTGAAGTGCTTGTGCTTTATTACTATGATGAACTTGGATATCAAGAAATTGCGGAAGTGCTCCATATACCAATAGCAACTGTCGGAGTACGTATCCGGCGGGGTAAAGTTGCGCTCCAAAAAATTCTAACAGCTAATAATTACAAACCATGAACAACCTAAAATCAAAAATACTTGAGACTGTACAAAAGAATAATATCAAGATGATTCCAAAGTGGAAGTTTGTTTTGTACTCAGCACTTGGAATAGCTGGGGTATGGTTCACATTTTTGGTGCTGGTGTTTGTAGTTAGTCTTATCTTCTTTGTACTTTCTCGTTACGGATTCATGGACATGCCATTTTTTGGTTTCATGCAGACACTTCATGCACTTGGGGCTGTCCCGTTTGCACTTTTCTTCGCGGCGATTATTCTTCTTATTGTAATGGAGATTATTTCTCGAATGTATACGTTTACATTCAGGAAACCACTTTCTGTAACACTTCTTGGAATCACACTTGTTGTTGCATTTAGTAGTTATATGGTTAGTCAGACGCCTGTGCATGAATATGTGCGTGACTACATGAAGTCCCACAACCTTACTATGCTTTCCCGTGCATATGACAGACCGTCCCCACCAAATAATATACGCGGCATGGATGTGCTTCGTGGGGAGGTAGTTTTCGTAACAGGAACATCAGCCACCGTTATGCTTTTTAATGGCGAAAAAATTATTGCCTACGCAACAACTTCAAATGGCACCACAACAATGCCAAAAGTACCAGTAATAGGTGATGATGTTGTGATGCTGGGTACATTTATGGACGATAAGTTCGAAATTATTCGTATGCGTCCTGCTCATCAAGGACCATTTAATACGCCTGTTAGCAGGCATCATGATGGTAAACATAAAGAGATGTTGCAAATGAAATAGAACAGTGAAATAAAATACAAAACCATAACGTAGTAGATAGTAGAAGAGAGGGCGATCGCTGGTATGTGCGTACCGCGGTTCCCTCTCTTCGTAACTAAGCGCACACGATTAACTACTAAAACATTTACACTACACAATCTTAGATATGAAAACAAATTTCAGAAAAGCAACAGTCGCAGGAGTCCTTAGTATGCTGGCGTTTGGCGCAGTATCAGCATCTGCTATGGGCTTCGGCGGTATGGGTATGGGGAACTTATCGGCTGATGAAGTTGCGACACGACAGACTACTATGTTCCAACAGCAAGCTAAGCTTGTCGGAGCTACACTTGATGAAGTGAAGCAAGCATGGGCTGAAGGCAAAGACTTTAAAACACTTGCAAAAGAAAAAGGAGTTACTGATGCACAACTTCAAGCAAAAATGAAAACAGCTCGTGATGAACAAATGAAAGCTCATCTTACAACTCTTGTTAGTAAAGGAGTTATCACTCAATCTCAAGCTGATAAGCGACTAGCTACTATGGCAACCAAGGCTGCATCTGGTAAATCAGGTGGTAAGCACGGAATGCGAGGTATGATGGTCGAGGAGCGATGAGCGACGAAGACGTCCGTAACTAGCAAGTGAAGGACGTAAATAAATTCGTAACATTTATTTATCTATCTTAGCAACAGAGCGCACACTAATGTGCGCTCTTTGCTTTGCCAAAAATAACAAAAAAGCGTAGAGTATTCATTAGTTGTTCAAGCATGAAAGGGTTCACATGAAAGTAGCGCAGAATAAAGAATCAGTTCTTGATTCAGTGAGGCTGTACTTTTGGGGGAAAGTCCTCGGACTACTCTCGTTTGTAGGTAAAACTTTATATCGACCAAAGGAAGAGCTGATCAAAGAGCCGGAATCGAAACTTGGTGCTGGTCTGCTAAGTAAAGAAAATGAATCTCAAGAATTGGCGAACGAAGTAGCCAGGCTTGAGGCATCTCTTTCTGTTGTCGGTGTTTCTAATTTAGACTTGATTAAAGCTATTCGCGAACATGAGAAAACTCTTCAAAAAAAGGACGCTTCTAATCCGTTGATTGTGTACGCTGGGTTAATTGTGCACGCTGGGTTAGAAGACAGTCCTGAGTGGATACAAGCCAGGATGCTACGAATACAAGGATACTGTACCGTGATTCCTTTTGATGAACGTAACCCGCTTCACACAAGAGTAGCAATGCTACGATATATGCTTGCACTCAAGCAGCAGTTAGGTCTCTCGCAGGAGATCAGTTAAACAAGCGCGCCTACGGCGCGCTTTCTCTTTTGCAAAAATCTTAAATAGAGGGTAGAGTACGGAATAGATTCGCGTAGGTCGCGAAATAGGAGTAGATATGTCAGTCCCTGACCTTACGACACTAGCTGATCTGCTTATAAGAATTGAGGAAGAAATTAATGGCCTGGCTGAACAGGACAAAGTTTACCCTCACTATTTGAATGTTTCTTTTGAAGCTTTGCCAGATTACAGAGAAGACGAATCTGGTATTTCCTGGCTAACTTTTTCTCTAAACATTTCCTTTTACGAAATTATAGAGAATCAAAAGAAAAAAATTAACCACCTTAGTACTACCGGGCTACGACTTCCAGTTAGTTCAAAAATTGATGATAGTACTGTAACTGCATCTAACTGGGTTGAAGTAAAAATAAGAAGAACCGTGTTCCATTTGTATGCCGGAGCCCTTCATACATACCAACTTCTTAAATCAGAAAATTGACATTTGTCTCAGAAGCGCGTTAACAACGTGCTTTTTTGTTTTTTTAACATTTTTCGCTATAATCGATAGATGTCTACATCTTCAAATATAACTCTTGGTGAAATTCGCACAAAATTCTTGGCATATATGAAAGCACACGGGCATGCCATTGTTCCGTCTGCTTCTATTGTGCCTGAGAATGACCCTACAACCCTCTTTACTGGCTCTGGCATGCAACCTATGCTTCCGTACCTTCTCGGTCAGCCACACCCACTTGGTACCCGTATAGCAGATAGCCAGAAGTGCTTCCGATCTCAAGATATTGAAGAAGTGGGGGATAATCGCCATACAACATTTTTCGAGATGTTGGGTAACTGGTCCTTTGGGGACTATTTTAAGGAAGAAGAGATTACGTGGATGTTTAATTTTTTCGTTAAGGAATATAATTTAGACCTTAATAATTTCTATGTGTCTTGTTTCAGTGGTAATGAATCTCTCGGAGTTCCTCGAGATACTTTCTCAGCGCTATTATGGCAAAAACTTTTTAAGGAACACGGACTAACTGTAGGGATCGGTGAAGATCCTGAAAAAGAAGGAATACATACAGTAGAAGGGGTGACTGATCATATTTTCTATTACTCAGAAAAAAAGAACTGGTGGAGTAGAGCAGGTGTTCCAAAAAATATGCCAGAAGGGGAACCAGGAGGACCTGATACTGAGATGTTTTACGATTTTGATCCACATAATGAAGATGGCGTACATACTCATGGTATTCATGAGAAAAGTAAGTGGGCGCAGGAGATTTGTCACCCAAATTGTGACTGCGGACGTTTTATGGAAATCGGCAATAACGTATTCATGCAATACAAGAAAACTTCTTCAGGGTTCGAAGAGCTTCCTCAGATGAATGTTGATCATGGAAGTGGTCTTGAGCGATGGGTTGCTGCAATTCGAAATGATGCAGATATGTTTAATATTGATGTTTTCGCGGAAGCAAAAAAAATACTTGAGAAAATTTCTGGAGTACCGTATGTATCAGATATCGCTATTACGTATACCGATCTAAAGAATCCTACGTTTGCATATCGAGTTATCTTGGACCATGTACGTGCCGCAACATTTTTAATTGGTGATGGAGTATTTCCTGGGAATAAAGATCAGATGTACTTTGTTCGTCGACTTATTCGTAGAGCTGTGAGATATGCGAGAAACTTACAGATTCATGATAATTTTATGGCTGATGTTGCTACTACGTTTATTGATTACTATAGTAATGAATATACTAATTTACATGAAAAGAGAGATGTGATTTTATCTGAACTCACAAAAGAAGAAAGTAAGTTCAGGAAGACGCTTGAGAATGGAATGAAGCAGTTCGATAAACTAGCAACTGGAAAAATCAGCGGGGCAGATGCTTTTGACCTCCTTCAATCTTTTGGTTTCCCGATTGAGCTTACTGAGGAGCTCGCAAAAGAGCGTGGCATTGAAGTCGATAGAGTAAGTTTTGATGAACATAAGAAGAAGCATTCTGAAGAATCTCGTACCGCTTCTGCTGGAAAGTTTAAGGGAGGTCTTGGAGGAGATGGTGAGATGGAAGTAAAGTATCATACAGCAACGCATATGCTTCATCAGGCATTACGTGAAGTACTTGGTGAGACAGTTGAACAGCGTGGGTCTAACATTACTCCTGAGCGACTACGCTTTGATTTTGCATTTGAACGAAAAGTAACAGATGAAGAGAAGAAACAAGTTGAAGATATTATTAATGCTCGCATCAAAGAAGCTCTCCCAGTTATTCGTGAAGAAGTATCAATGGATGAGGCACGAGCGCGAGGTGCAATAGGACTCTTTGGAGATAAATATGGTGATGTGGTGAGTATCTACAGAATCGGAGAGGGGAAGAATAGAGGGGACAGCAATCTTTTCTCAATGGAGTTCTGTGGTGGACCACATGTTAACAACACTTCTGACCTTGCACGTCACATCGCACCAGACGGAACAGTTCTTGAAGATAGATTTGTTATCGTAAAAGAAGAAGCGGTGTCACAAGGTGTACGACGTATCAAGGCTGTTCTTCAATAATTGCTTTTGTATACAAAAACAACAATGTCGTTATTTTTGTAATAGCGGGAGAGTAATGGTGAATGTACTTCCCTCACCAAATACACTCGTAACATCAAGTGTGCCGTCATGCTTGTCAATGATTTTTTTACAAATAACAAGCCCGAGACCAGTACCTTGTATGCCTTTTGTTTCTGCTTCTTTAATTCTATAGAATTTTTTAAAGAGATTAGGTAGGTTCTCTTCTTTCATCCCAATACCGTCATCATGAAGTGTAATGATTGCTTTTTCTTTATCTGTTGAGAGGGTAATTGATATACTTCGTGGTCCATCTTTTCTCATATACTTAATTGAATTGCTTATAAGATTAGAAAATAATTCCTCAAGCTCTTCTTTTATACCGGTTACAAAAATATCTGGAGGGATTGTGTCTGACAGTGTAATTCCTTTTTCGTGAGCTTCTTGTTCAAAAAAGAGAATGATTTGGGTGAGGAGTGAGCTAAGATTAAGGCGAGACATTGGAATGACCGCAGCAGATTCAAGTTTAGTTAGTGATAAGAATCTATAAATGAAAGAAGAAATTCTATCAATAGATGCATCGATAGTATCTACACGCTTAGTGTCATGACCTTGCTTACGCATGAGGAAGAGTTCTCCTTTCATGATTGTTAGAGGGGTTTGGAGGCCGTGTGAAATCTCAAGCATCATTGTTTCTTGTTCTTTTTGAATCGCGACAACTTCTTGTGTGCGCTCCTTAACTTTTTCCTCAAGTGTTCTTGCGTAATCTTCTACTTGCTTATAAAGGAAAGCTTTTTCGAGTGCGATTCCTGCTTGTTTAGTAAATGTTTCAAGAAGATTCATATCCATAGGTGAGTAGTTATCTCCAGAAAGTTTCTTTCCCACAAGGAGCTTCCCAATTTTTTTATCATTACTTATGATAGGAATTGCAATTGAACCTTGCAGGTCTTCATCTTTTGCTATTTCATGAAGCTTAAAAGTAACATTTTCAATTCTGAGAGAAGACATAAGGATTGCTGTAGTTTTTTCTATGATTGAATCTAGTGAAATGTTTTTGTTTAATTCGTCAGTTAGCTTAGATAGAACAGTTGCATAGTCGTACGTCCCCTTAAAAAATATAGGATCAGTAATTTTTTGGAAATAGTCTTTAAGTATCGGTACACCAAAGATGCCGATAAGAGTTGTTGCAAGTGCTCCAATAAAGGTGCTCTGACTTTACCCCTTAAGAAGATGTTCAAATGTAAATACAAGTGCTTCATAAGTAATAGTGACGCACGTGATGAGGAATGAGTAGACGAGTCCTCTTTGGATGACAATTTTAATATCGAGGAACTGATGACGAATAATTGCGTAGGTTATTGACACAACCATGAAAATTGAAAAAATTGGGCCGGTACCATTTAGTGAATTAATACCAAACCAAAGCGGTAAGACGGCATTAGTGAGAACAGCAGGACCTACAAATAATGTAACCCCAAGAAAGACATAGCCAATTTTATTTCTGTCTTGATAAGTAGCTTTTCTGTATTTTTTATAGATGATGTAGATACTTCCAAAAATATAAATTGGCGCGAATAGTTGGTACATCATCATTACTGGACCATAAGTACCGATAATTGAATTTGCAACAATTGCAACATCTTTTAGCATTAGGTTTGTACATGTGGCAGCACAAAAAAATACTGGTGGAGCCAGTATGATGAGTAGTTTTAGTAGAGATATTTTTTTGTTGCCAGGGAAAATAAATGAAAAGAGGAAAAGAGAGCCAATACCGAGAATAGCAGCGAAAAACGCGGTCCGACCCCAAAGAAGCGAACTTGTGGCAAGTGTTACATAAATACTAAGTGCCCATAATCCAAAACTCGAAGCAAATATCCCAAACACGACACTCTCTAAAGTCTTCCTTTTATAAATAGTTAAAAATCCCAAAAAACTATTTAAAAGAAAAATTATTATCCCTAAATACATACCTGATAGTATCTCATGAAGTTGTCATATAAAAAAAACCAGCCCTGGGGGGCCGGTAAAGTTGCTGCATGTTGCTGAATAACTAGTGCAGCATGAAGTTCGGTGCACGTGAATTGTCAACGTCGATGATGAGGGGGAATCCGGTGTGCCCGTGAAAGTTCACAGGTGTTCCGGTGTACCGAAATGGAATCTCCCTTTTCCTGTAACCATTGAACATGACCTGAGTCGAGAAACTCAGAATTGCGTCGATGTCGTCTTCTTGGCACAAGGCATAGATGTTGTTGAACAAGTGCCAGATGAGATTCCCTGGCCCACGTTTGTCTTTCACCAGCAGTGCCCGAGATACTTCGATGCTACGTGCCCGGTCAAAACTTGGTGGTAACACATTGGAACGCTCGATTGGGAATTCGTCACAAGGAAGCACGAGCCGGGTGTATGCAACGATGCGACCATTTTCGGTAATCGCGGTATGCAGGCACCCGCCATTGTCGTACTCGTCACTTTCTCGTCCGTCTGGGAAGCTCGCCGGGTCGGCAATCTTCGTTTCGAAACAGAATGTTTGAAAGCGAAGTCGGTAAGCCTCATCGATGTCATCTGGGTTGGTGAGAATCTCGAAGTCAAGGTTGGTTCCAGGGATTGCCCGTTTCGTGTTCATCATCGCACGAACAAACGGGGAAGGGGTGAATTGACCCCCTAGATATCCAAGGTTGGCAGGTTGCTGAACTTGGAAACTATTTTGACTGACGATCATGGGGAGCTCCTTCAGAGTTTGGTTGCGGTAATGAAAAAAGCTTGGTTCGCGTAAATGGGCGAGGATTGCTGAATACTAAATCCGACATCACAGAGCAGGGTGAGTAATTCTTCCTCTTGAAAAAAGTGAAAGACTGCGCCGTTTTTGGCTATGGCGCGGTTGTACTTGGCGACAAGAATCATCGCATCAGCAAGTGCGTCATTGCCAAACGCCTCACGAACGAGCTTTGACTCACGTTCTTCATTTGCGTGAACCCCTTTCCAGTACTCGGCTGGTTTCTCGCTTTGGCAATGTTTGCGAAGAATTTCTCCGTTTTCGAACCCGTGTACCGGTGTCACGAGAGAAAGTTGTCCGCCGGGAGTAAGCACCCGATAGAACTGCTCTAGTGTCCTTTGAGGGTCTGCGACTGCGTAGAGTGTGTTAATGCTCACCACTTGTGCAAATGATGCACTCAAGAAAGGGAGGCGTTTGTTCAGATCGGTTTCGAGAAATGAAACATTCTGATGTTGGCACAACTTGTTCCTTGCTCGCCCCAACATTTCTCTGGATGAATCGACACCGATGACAGGAAAGACATTGGACCCGTCCATCCCTAAGAGAATTTGTTCGAAATTCCCTGTCCCACACGATGCGTCCAAGATCATCCCATTTGGGCCCTGAAGCACATTTTCTACCACACTGACAAGGAGCTCCCTGTAAGGGATGAGACTCATCAGACTGTCATAGCAAGCTGCATACTTTTCCCAATCGCCCGTGGCAAACACGGGATCAATTTCTGAAACGGGTGCTACCACGGCATTTCTCCTGGTTAAATTGTAATGTGCAAAACGCACGAAATGTCCGAAGTAATTCTATATAAAAATATGTATATTTTTTCTTAAGAAAGAATAGTGTAAGGATTGATAAAAGATAAATTTTTTCTAAAACTGTTCAAGGAATAGTACTGTAAGCCGTATTTAGCAGGATTCAATTCGATAACCAACTCCAGGCAAGGTCGTTATTAGATCGCGTCCACCATCTGTAGCTATTTTTTTACGTAAATTAAGAATATGAGATTCAATGGTGTTGGAAAAGGGGTCAACGTTCATATCCCAAACGTGCTCCATAATTGCCCCACGAGACACTACAGACCCTTTTTTCTTAAGGAGTAATTCCAGAAGCATAAATTCTTTTTTGGTTAAGTAAATTTCTTTGTCACCTCGTTTGATGTTGTGTTGTTTAGTGTCTAAGATAAGATCGTCTGTCTGTAGTACTTCAGAAGTAATTGCAGTCGGTCTGCGCAGTAATGCTCGTATGCGAGCTAAGAGTTCCTCAAGTGAAAACGGCTTTGTAAGGTAGTCATCCGCTCCCTTGTTGAGTAGTTCTACTTTGATGCCAAGCTCTGCACGAGCTGAGAGCATAATAATCGGTATTGTTTTTCCTGATTTTCTAATTTCATCGCATACCTCCGCGCCACTTTTCTTTGGAAGCATATTATCTAGAATGATAATGTCGTATTCATTAGTTCTAGCTAAATATGATCCTCGTTCACCATCTTCTGCGACATCAACTGCAAAGTACTCCGACTCAAGTCCGGCTTTTAAAAAAGATGCAATTCCCTCCTCGTCTTCAATCACTAGTATTCTCATTAGGCATCATTATAGGGTAAAAGCGATAATGAGACAACAAAGTAAAGTATTTATTAATTAAGATAAATTTTATTATTATTTTATTCATACGTTATAGTTTCTATTTTTTTGGTTGATATTAGATTGGTATGATTGATACATGAACGTAAGTATTATTCATAAAGGCATAAAAAACACATCATCAGTTCGAAATTATTTAAGTGAAAGAGATGATTACAAACTTGAAGAACTTTCACTGCATTCTGGAGCTTTTAATTGTCTTCGAGAATTTAATCCTGATGTTATAATTTTTGATTCTATTGTTTGGCGTGGGGAAATAATGGACAGTGATTATATTAAAGAGATCCGAAAAATTAAACCAAATACTCCAATCTTGTTAGCGACAGCAAGTACAGAAACTGCTTCATACCGTGAACAAATGCTCGACGAGGGGGTCGATGGGTGTATTCAAGTGCCATTTTTAGCTGATGAGTTGCATCTACGAATTATGAAATTGGCAGCAAAGAAAAACTCGCTACTATTTACCGGGACTACTATTGGTAGTGATGATGTGGTGATGGATATTAGAACACATGAAGTAAAAGAGCACGGGAATCAAGTTTCACTTACAAAAACTGAATACAGTATCTTGCTACATCTTTTTCTTCATAAAAATGTACTCGTCAGTAACAAGGAGTTATCGGTTTGTTTACGAGATGCTGACGAAGAGTCACTTGCTCTTAGTATCCATATCTTTAATTTACGAAAAAAAATTAAAACCCCAGAATTAATTAGGACTATTCCACTATATGGTTTTACAATTTCTGACCATAAGATTATAGTGTAATTATCTTAAAAAATACTTTACCTTTCATTTACCTTTCTTTGACTGCTCATTTGATAGTGTGTATTGTGGAGGTTCTTGGGCGGTCTAAAAACATCAAACACTATTAGGGAGTAATTATCATGTATGATTATGCCTGTGCGCATGCTAGTGATGACTCGCAAGAGTTGACTGGCCGTACTAGGTCGTCAACAAAAGACATTGTCAACAAGGCTGTCGGAGCATTATTGCAAGATTCGACTGCAAAGTTCGAAAAGATAGTACGCCTTGAAACAAAAGATCTGTGCACTACACAGTCTGTGCCATGGCTTGGGTATGAAGATTTTTTGCAGTATGTACTTGAGCGGCTGGTAAGCGTACTTAAGATAAAGTTCGCCAAAAGTGGCGGGCAGCTGTCTGTCTGTATTCATGAGATAAAACGAAAAGAGGATAGGCATTATTTTCCTACTACGTTTGATGTAAGAAACTTAAACGGTTATGTAGGTATTTCGTTAAGAGTCGTACTTAAATTGATGGGTAGCCGCTCAGAAAATGACAGTGACTACGAATCACTTTTTTGTGCTCACAATGAAGACTCCTGCTTTTCGTCACTGGTCATGGATGAGATGAAAAAAAGAGGGATCATTTTGAAAACAAATCGGCACCCAGATCGAAAATCAGGGGTTGGCTACACGCTCTTTTTCCCAAAGGAGACGCAGACAATCCAATAGGAAGGCTAGAACCAGGGATTATCACGAGGATACCTGGTTTTTTTTATGTGTGTAGTTCACTAGCATCTATTAGCAATTAGCTATAAACTATGTTTATGGAACAGTCGAACTCATTTCTTTCTATTGCTGTTGGGGATACTTCAACACTCATTAACTATCTTGTTGATGGGCACATCATTGTGTCGCATATTCATCCAATCGGTTATAAGCATATTGAGGCAGAGGGGATGAATGTCGTGGCAGGGTCAAAGTTTATGGACGGAGTTTTGTATGCACTTGAGTTTATATCATTACATGATCGAATCCCAACAGAGTTTAAATTAATTGCCCCACGGTATCATACATGGATAGGTGAGACACTTGAGAAAGCATCTTATACACAGTTCTATACAAATGGTATAGCCATCAATGTTACACTAGAAGGCATACGAGACGTTCCTCTTTCATATGCAAGACATTCGCAAACCATACACTCGTTCAAGGTCTAATAACGATCTCCAATCACGCGTGGAGCAATTTGAGGCTGCACGATATAGGCGACCAAATGAATATGAAGATGAAGACGAACCAGTACAAATTCCTGTACGAAAAACGCGTAGGGATGTCGATGAGATGGACATGTATCCAAGAAAACGAGATGACGATCTGTATGAAAATGAATTTGGAGACGAAACACCTCCTCGCCGACCAGTTGGTCGATCAGACCAACGATTAAGAAGTTCACGCAATAAGGGACCACTAGGTACACTTGCTTTTATCGGTGTAACTATTCTTGCTGTAGTAGGTATAGCGCTCTATACCTATGTTTTCGATAGTGCAACAATAACAATTGTTCCAAAATACAAAGATATAAATGATATTAATAAAGTAGTAATCTTTTCTAAAGATGGATCAGACCCAAACGGGGTCCCGTATACTATACAAACAACTTCTTTATCTAAGTCAAAGACGCTTACTCTCTCAGAGTCAAGAAAAGTTGAAGCAAAAGCTTCTGGGAAGATAACAATTTATAATAATTTTGATGGCACACCTCAAAAACTTATTAAAAATACACGCTTTGAATCAGCAAAAGGAAAGATTTATCGGATTAATCAATCAGTTGATGTTCCAGGTAAAAAAGGGAGCACCCCAGGATCAATTGATGTAACGGTGTATGCAGATAGTAACGGTGCAGATTATAATGTGAATGATACTACATTTACAATTCCAGGATTTAAGGGAACTCCACGTGAGTCAGCTTTTTATGCAAAGTCTAAAGGTGCAATTACTGGTGGTTCGTCAGGTACAGCTTCTACAGTTTCACTTTCAGATCTGAATGCAGCAAAAGATGCACTTGCTCTTGAGTTATCAAAAGATCTTCAGTCTGAAATAAAAAATATAAAAAAAGAGGGCACAATCCCACTCTATAGTGCCTTTGAAGTGATTTATGAAGATAACGAGAATGAGATACTAAGTGGTCAGACAGCTGTCTATAAAGTAACCGGCACAGCTAATGTCATGCTTGCGAACGGCTCTAAGTTAGCAGAATCACTAGCAAAAAATTTCGCAGATTATGATGGAGCACCTGTAAGACTGTCATACGTAGACACTCTCACCTTTACAAGAAAGCAGTCAGACCACATTTTAGGTACAAGTACACTACCTGTTCTAATTGAGGGTAAACCCCGTGTTGTCTGGGACAGTGACACAGACGCCATAAAAGAAATGGTTAAAGGTAAAAAACGAGATGAGTTTAAGCCACTTATGAAGAGTGTTAATTCCATCGAAAGCGCAGAAATTAGTTTCTCACCTATGTGGCTATCTCACTTCCCTAAAGAATTAACAAAATTAATTGTTAACGAATCTCTCCCTAAGCGTTGATTATCAATGAATAGTCTGCTACACTGAGGTACTCTTGCCTATGGATACTAACGAAAACGAAGAAGAAATCGAAACAACAGAAGGTCGCGTCATCGAGGCGTTACCTAGTACGTTGTTCCGTGTTGATACCGGTAACGGCAAAGTTCTCATTTCATACCTAGGTGGACGTATGCGCGTGCACAAGATTAAAGTCCTTGTAGGTGACAAGGTACTCGTTCAGGTTGACCCGTATGGAGGTAAAGGTAGAATCATCAAAAGACTCTAGGGTTCTGAATATAGATTATAGAGCGTAGAGAAAAGTACTGTATTCGAAAGCACTCTCTATGTTCTATAATCTAGACTCTGTATCTCGATTTGCATTATTTATCAAGGTATAGTATAATTTATCCCACATTTCTCATGAAAGTAAGATCATCTGTAAAGACAATTTGTTCAAAATGCCAAATGCTCAAAAGAGGAGGTGTTCTTCGTGTTATTTGTGAGAACCCTAAGCACAAGCAAGCACAAGGTTAAGTTTGAATCCTATAATCTAAATTTTAATAACAACTATGCGTATCTCAGGTATTACACTCCCAGAAAATAAAAGACTCGAAATTGCTCTTACGGCAGTGTATGGAGTTGGGCGACCACGTGCCAAGACTATCATCAACAAACTTGGTCTTGATATGGGAATGAGAACTACAGAACTTACTCCTGACCAAGAGAACCTTATCCGTCGTGAAATTGAACTTTTCAAGACAGAAGGAGATCTCAAGCGTGAGGTTCAACAGAACATCAAGCGTCTCAAGGATATTAAGGCATATCGCGGTATCCGACACATCAAGCACCTTCCATCTCGTGGACAACGTACTAAGACAAACAGCCGAACTGTTCGTGGTAACGTTCGTCGTACTATGGGAAGTGGACGTCGTAAGACCGAGAAGACCTAAAAATTAATTTAATACTATTATGGGAAAGAAACGCATCGTAAAAAAGAATAGCTCAGGAGTGGACAGTGCTCTTAAGGCACGATCACTTGCCAAAGCGATTAAGAAAAAGATTGTTGAAGGAACACTCTTTGTTGAGTCTTCATACAACAATACCCGTTTATCACTTTCTGACAAATCAGGTAATATTATTGCTTGGTCTTCATCTGGCGCACTTGGATTCAAGGGTGCTAAGAAAGGAACACCGTTTGCTGCTTCAAAGATCGGAGAGCTTATTGGTGAAAAAGGTCAGCAGTTTGGAATCAAGTCAGTTGACGTAGTTGTTAAAGGAGTTGGTTCAGGACGAGAAAGTGCTATCAGAGGTTTTTCTACCTTTGGTATTGATATCGTTTCTATTATTGATAAGACGCCGGTTCCACACAATGGTCCAAAGCCTCGTAAGCCACGTCACATTTAAAAAGTATGAGTAGAATTTCATGTAAAACTTGTCGCCGTCTTGGAGAGTCCCTTTGTGGGCGTGAGAAGTGTGCGTATAAAAAGCGCCCATATGCTCCAGGAAAGCTAGACAGTGAACGTAAGCACCGATCAGGTGTATCTGAATATGGTGAGCAGCTTCGTGCAAAGCAGAAGATGCGACACACATACGGTCTTATGGAGAAGCAGTTCGCTATGTATGTTAAGCGTGCAACACTAACTCACGAAACAGGCGAGGGTTCATCAACTCCTGCCCTTAAGCTCCTACGTCAGCTTGAGGCACGTTTAGATAACGTTGTTTATAGAGCCGGGTTCGCTATCAACCGAGCGCTCGCTCGTCAGATGGTGTCACATGGTCACGTAACTGTGAATGGTCGCCGTATTAATGTTGCTTCTCACCAAGTAAAAGTTGGGGATGTTGTCGCTATCCGTGAGGGTAGTAAGACTACAAAATTGTTCACAACACTTGAAGAGAAGTTAACAGCAGCACAGCCAAGTTACGTACTTACAGTAGACCCTAAGAAATTTGCGGCAACTGTAAAGGCTGAAGTTCGTGAAGTAGACGGAATGTTTGATACTCAAAAGGTTCTCGAATACTACTCACGATAATAAAGTCTTATGGAATAGGTAATCCTATACCATACACTTGCATATTTTGCAATTTCGGGTTAGAATGAAGCAACTTTACTTTATAAAGTGCAAGGTGCGTCACTATTAACTTCTATTAACCTTAAGGATATTTACATCTTATATGTCTTCACATTCTATCATTTTGCCATCAAAGCCAAGAATTGTTAAAGAGGATGCCGTTTCTGGTGTTTATGAAATCGACGGACTTTATCCGGGATATGGACATACACTAGGTAACTCACTTCGTCGTATTATCCTATCATCAATTCCTGGTGCTTCAATTACTGCGCTTTCAATTGATGGTGTAAAACATGAGTTCTCATCTATTGATGGAATCAAGGAAGACGTTATTGCAATTATTCTTAACCTTAAGAAGACTCGTTTTAAGCTACATGGGGATGATGCACAAAAGGCAACTCTCCACATCAAAGGTGCAAAGACCATCACTGCAAAGGACATTACACTTCCAACTCAGCTTGAAGTGATGAACAAGGACCAGTACATCTGTGAATCAACAGCTAAGGATGTTGATATTGCAATTGAGATTACTGTTGAAAAGGGTCTTGGGTATATTCCTCGTGATGTGCTTCAGAAAGAAAAGGCAGACATCGGAACTATTTTCCTTGATGCATCATTTACTCCTATTCGTCGCGCAAGTTACGAAGTAGAAAACATGCGTGTTGGTGATCGTACTGACCACAATCGACTTCGAGTTACTATTGAGACTGATGGGACAATTACTCCTCATGAAGCGCTTGAGAGTTCTATCCACACAATGATTACTCAGCTTCAGTCAATTGTAGGATTCCGAGAGCAAGTTATCGACATGCCTAAAGAACAAGCTCCAGCACCAATTGTAGACTCAGGTGATGCACTTGATATTACAGATGCAAGTAAGGTTAAGATCGAAGATCTTGGGCTTTCAACTCGTACAGAAAACGCTCTCGTTGCAGCAGCTATTCGTACAGCAGGAGGACTTGCTCGTAAGACAGAAGCAGATCTTCTCTCAACAGACGGGCTAGGTGAAAAGGGTATTACAGAAATTAAAAAAGCATTATCAGATCTTGGACTTGAACTTAAGGCATAATACCTGTAAGAAGAGGACAGACTAAAAGAGTAACAACGACGTATGAAACATCACAAAGCATTCAGAAAATTCGGACGAGAAAAGAATCAGCGCAAGGCATTTGTGCGTGGTCTTCTTATTAACCTCATTCGTCATGGACGCATCGAGACTACACTTGCTCGCGCAAAAGAAATCCGACCAGCAGTTGAGAAGCTTGTAACGCTTGCAAAGGATGATACAGTAGCACGTCGTCGTCTTATTATGTCTCGTCTTCTTAATCAGGACATTGAAGTAACTAAGCTTTTCAAGGAGTATGCTCCTAAGTTTAAGGACGTAGAGGGGGGATACACACGTATTCTAAAGCTACCTACACGACTATCAGATGGCGCAGAAAAAGCTATTATTGAATTCGTCTAATTATATTTATATGACTACAATTAACCACACAATTGACGCAACAGATAAGGCTCTCGGAAGAATTGCTTCAGAGGCTGCAGCACTTCTTAACGCTAAGGATAGTGTTCATTTCGTAAAGAACCGCGTAGCAGATGTTACTGTTACCGTAACTAATGCAACTAAGCTTAAGGTGACAGGGAACAAGATGAATGAGAGTGTGCACAAGTCATATTCTGGCTATCCAGGAGGTCTCAAAGAGATGCCTCTTAAATATGTTGTAGAAAAGAAAGGCTACGCAGAACTCATTACTCACGCTGTGAAAGGAATGCTTCCTAAGAATCGTCTTCAGGATATTCGTATCAAGAACCTTATTATCAAGGACTAACCCAATTTCAGAATTTATTATATGTCAGTAGAAACAAAAAATCGTTATATAGAAGCCGTAGGTCGTCGTAAGACTGCCATTGCTCGTGTTCGTATCACTCCTGGAACAAAGGGGACATTCGTAGTGAATGATAAAGATGTTAAGGAGTACTTCGTAACAGAAGACCTCCAAATGATTGCTCAAGAAGCTCTCACAAAATCTGAAATTGCTGAAAAGTTCACAGTAACGGTACAAGTTCTTGGTGGTGGTATCCATGCACAAGCAGAAGCAGTTCGTCACGGATTATCTCGTACACTTGTTGAACGAGATGAGCAAGTGAAGAACACACTTAAGAAACTTGGATTCCTCAAGCGTGACTCACGACAAGTGGAACGAAAGAAATTCGGTCTCAAGAAGGCTCGTAAGGCTCCAACTTGGTCAAAGCGTTAACATTACAACAAACCTCGTCGTTAGACGAGGTTTGTTCATTATATGTAGGTTACAACCAGAAGTTTATTTTTGATATTAGTCTAATTTGATTAAAAAGCCAGACTGTATTCAAATGAAGTTCTTCTTGTCGTCTTTAGAAATTGCAGATCTACTTGGGGCTAATAAATTAACCCTGAAGTATAATGGTATACTTTCTTAAGGTTTTATATTAATTATTTAAGTACACTACTAAAATATGTTACTAACAATTAAAAGTTTACTTTTTACAAAAGATGGGCGCATATCTAGCTCTAAGTGGTGGCAAGGCATGTTTCTGAGTTTCGTATTCTACTTGATACTCATTATAGTTTTTGAGTTAGTTTCATTACCATACTCAATTTCTTTACCCGAAGACTCAAGAAGTAGATTTTCTTCATATTCGACACTTTTAATCATGTTGATTGTATTTATAGGGCCAGTTTTATCAATTACGAATAAACGATTACATGATTTAAATAAATCAGGGTGGTTAATTTTGATAACGCTTTTCCCTTTTGGAACAGTACTTATGTTCATTCTCTCTTTTAATGTGTTTAGTTTACCTACTTTTTTTGATACTAATATTTTTAAAATTATTTTTACTATTACTTCTTTTTATTCTTTTTACCTGATATTTATAATACTATTCGTTCGGGGCACTAAAGGTCCAAATATGTATGGAAAGGATCCGCTTGAAGAAGTAATAACAGCTGTGCCAGTTTCGTCCTGAGTTTAATTCGATATTAACATTTTGTTTATTGAAAACAGTGCTATAGTTACTATATGGAACCGCTCCTTAAATCAGATGTATTCTTCTTCATCTCATCCGTTGGCTTTATTGTACTTACGGTGCTTTTAAGTGTAGTGCTTGTTTATGCTATCCTCATAGCACATAAAGTGCTTGCGATATCTAAGTTAGCAAAAAAGAAATCAGAGGAGATTGGAGTAGTGATCACAGAGGTAAACAAGGTGGTGCTAGATAAGACAGAAGAAGTGGGGGAGGCTATAACTGATGCAAAAGATTTTATTGCTCGAGGAAGCGTGTTACACTGGATAACATATCTGTTCGGGTCAAGAGCTGAGAAGAAAACTTCGAAGCGCTCACGATCACAAGATAAAGAAAATTAATTTTATAATATAATTTATACTCGTATGGCTACACAGAAAAAGGGAGCTGATGTTGGTGTTGTGGTAGGTGTTGCAGCAGGCATTGCCGCAGTTGCTGCCGCAGGATATTTTTTATTTGGTCCTAATGGCAAAAATAACCGTAAAGTTATTAAGGGTTGGACAGTGAAGATGAAAGGTGAAGTTCTTGAAAAAATTGAAAAACTCAAGGAAATTACACCTGAAATGTATGATGCAATTATCGATGAAGTTGCTGGAAAGTACGCAAAACTTAAGCATGTTAACGAAGAAGAGATTAAAATCGTAACAGCAGATCTTAAGAAGTATTGGAAAGTAATTTCACGTGATGTTAAGGCAAAGCAAGGTGGGGCTAAGAAGAAAGTTACACAAGCAAAGAAAGTTGTTACCCAAGCTAAAAAAGTTGCAACAAAGGTAGTAAAGAAAGCAGTTAAAAAAGCTGCAAAGACTGTTGCAAAGGAAGCGACAAAAGTAGCTGAGAATGTATAGATAGTTTGCATTTTGATTTATACAAAAGACCAACTAAAAAGAGTTGGTCTTTTGTATTGCAATATTAATCTGTGCTATTATACTAACAAATGAGTAAAAAATTTCTAATCTCTGGGGCTACTATGCTCTTTCTCATGGTAGGAATTATGGGCTTCATCTTCTTGAACAGAAGTAGTGAGTTGGGTTTGGAAGATAAAAATCTATTTTTGGAAGCACAGACTCTTATGTCAAAAATTACTATCCCTTACTATTATTTTGATGGAGCATACGATTACGGAGTTAAGAATTGTGATAATCCTGGATGTGTTGAGTTATCACCTGGATTACAACAAGGGGATTATGATAAAAATAATGATTCATTCTTACGTATATATGGTGAATTACATGATGGGCTAGAACACCCATATATTAGGACCCAAATAAGTCTAACTTGTGTGTCACTCCTGATGCCAAGCCGTTCTTGCGCTCTTAACAGTAATGCTGTTACCGTTGGAGGTACTCCAAATCCCGCTACCGCATATTCGTTAGTATTAGATCAACCCTCAACAGAAATTACTCTTGATATCATAACAAGTAACAAAGATTTGATAGTAGCACGTAATAAGTTTATTCGTGACGTCGGTGGAGATGAATATAGAGTTGATAGAAAAAAGAGAAAGCTAACAATTGTCTATTATGAAGAAGTTTATGACAAGGAGCAATTGATCAAGAAAGTTGTTTATCCAAAAAACGACCCTGTTGCCACCCTGTTAGAATACCCCTCAGCTCAGTAGAGAATGGTATTTCTTGACTTTTTTTGAGAAATAATTTATATAGATATAGTGCCCGAAAAATGATATACTGATAGATGAAAGAGACGCAAGACACGATAGAAATTCTGTTAGAAATGAACACGTATGTAGAATAATGAAATTTGATTTAGTAACTTTGAACTTTTGAATTATTATGAATAACGATACAAATAACCAGGACATTAACGAAGAAATTGAAAACGACACTCCTGTTGATGAGGTATCTTTCGAAGAAGTAAACGAGGAAGGGGAAGTAGATGCTCGAACAACAATCAAAAAGTTGCGAGAAAAAATAAAGAAACTTGAGACAGAGAAGCAGGAATACCTGGATCTATCTCAACGAACCCGGGCTGATTACGCTAATTTTAAAAAAGAAGTTGAAGCTAATCGCGTTGCGGATAGGAAGTTCGCTACAAAGCGATTCATCACAGACTTACTTCCAGTGCTGGACTCCTATGACATGGCTCAAGGGAATAAAGAAAGCTGGGAAGCAGTAGATAAGAACTGGCGTATGGGTATAGAGTATATCTTTGCTCAGCTGCGCACTGTGCTTGAGGGTGAGGGAGTTACTCAATTTGGAAAAGTTGGAGACACCTTTGATCCACATCTTCATGAGAGTATGGAGCAAGTCACAGTTGAGAACGAATCCGATAACGACAAGATAATGAAAATACTCCAGAATGGTTACAAGATGAATGATATGATTCTGCGCCCCGCTCGAGTACATACAGGACACTTTGAAAGAAAGTCTGAGTAAATAAGTAAGAAAAGATAACAATCAAACGTCACATTACATATAACTTGAATTAACAACCAATAACTATTAACTAAACTATATGGCAAAAATAATTGGAATTGACTTAGGAACAACAAACAGTGCGGTCGCAATCATCGAAGCAGGACAGCCAAAGATCATTGAGAACCTAGAAGGTAATCGGACAACACCGTCTGTTGTTTCTGTGAACAAAAACGGCGAGCGAGCAGTTGGTCAGATCGCAAAGCGACAAGCAGTAACTAATCCAGAAAACACTGTCTACGGAGTTAAGCGATTCATGGGGCACTCTTTCGCTGACAAGGAAGTGCAGGATGATATTCCTCGTGTAGCATACAAGATTAAGAAGAGTGACAACGGTGGTGTTACTATCGCGCTCGGTGGTAAGGATTCTCGTCCAGAAGAAATTTCAGCGATGATTCTTCAGAAAATTAAAGCAGATGTGGAGGCAAAGCTAGGTGAGACTATTACTCAGGCAGTTATTACAGTTCCTGCGTACTTCAACGATACACAAAGACAAGCAACTGTTGATGCAGGTAAGATTGCAGGTCTTGAGGTGATGCGTATTATCCCTGAACCAACAGCAGCTGCTCTTGCGTACGGATTTAATAGTACAAAGAATGAGAAGATTGCTGTGTATGACTTTGGAGGGGGAACTTTTGATATCTCTATCCTTGAAGTAGGTGATGGTGTTGTTGAAGTAAAGTCGGTAGACGGCGACTCTCATCTAGGAGGTCGTGATATCGATCAGAAGTTCGTAGAATATATTGCCAATGAGTTTAAGAAAGATCAAGGAATTGATGTTTCAAAAGATGCGCTTGCACTACAGCGTCTTGATGAAGCAGCAGAAAAAGCAAAGCATGAACTTTCTACACAAATGGAAACAGAAATCAATCTCCCTTTCATTACTTCAGGGGCAGATGGACCAAAGCACCTTGTGGTGAAAGTTACTCGTGCGAAGCTTGAAGAGATTTCAAAGGAATTCGTCGAACGATCAATTGAAATTACAAAGCGCGCAATCGCTGCATCTCCATTTAAGAAAGAAGAAATTCAAGAAGTGATTATGGTTGGAGGCCAGACTCGTATGCCAATGATCGTAGAAGCTGTTAAGGAGCTTTTCGGCAAGGAACCTAATCGATCAATTAATCCAGATGAAGTGGTGGCTCTTGGGGCCGCTGTTCAGGCTGGAGTTCTCCAAGGGGATGTAAAAGACCTCCTCCTCCTTGATGTTATTCCGCTATCTCTTGGTATTGAAACAATGGGTGGTGTTGCAACAAAACTTGTTGAAAGAAATACAACAATCCCAGCGTCTAAGTCACAGATTTTCTCAACTGCAGCGGATAATCAGACTTCAGTAGAAATCCACATCACTCAAGGTGAGCGACCTCTTGCAACTGACAACAAGAGTCTTGGGCGATTTATCCTTGACGGTATTCCACCTGCTCCACGAGGTGTCCCACAAGTAGAAGTTACTTTTGATGTGGATGCCAACGGTATTCTTAATGTAAAAGCAAAAGACAAGACATCAGGTAAGGAGCAGTCTATTCGTATCGAAGCATCAAGTGGGCTTTCTGACGAAGACATCAAGCGTATGCAGCAAGACGCAGAAGCTCACGCTGATGAAGATAAGAAGAAGATGGAGCTTATTGAAACTAAGAACCTTGCTGATCAAATGGTCCACACTGCAGAAAAAGCAATCAAGGATGCCGGAGACAAGATTGGGGATGATGTGAAGAAAGAAGTTAATGAGGCAATCGAAGAAGTTAAGAAGGCTCGTACAGGAGATGATGGTGAGGCCATTAAGAAAGCATCTGAATCTCTTTCTGATAAGATGATGAAAATCGGAGAAGCAATGAAAACAGCTAATGATAACGCTACTCAAAGTGAACCAACTGTTGAGGCTGAAGAAAAGAAAGACGAACCACAAGCATAATCTCTCTACATAGTGTAAAAGTCTTCACAATCTGTGGAGACTTTTACTTGTTACAAGAAAATGGTATAACTAGATATACTAAAAACATATGGCAACAAAAGACTTTTACAAATTACTTGGTGTGGAGAAAAACGCATCGAAAGATGAGATTAAAAAGGCTTTTTATAAGCTAGCTGCTAAGTATCACCCTGATAAAAAAGATGGTGATGAGGCAAAGTTCAAGGAAATAAACGAAGCGTACCAGACACTCTCTGACGAGAAGAAACGAAAGGAATATGACACCTACGGACAGACATTCAATGGTCAAGGTCCTGCAGGTGGAGGGTTTGGTGGCGGATTTGGTGGATTTAACGCTGCTGACTTTGGGGATATGCAGTTTGATTTTGGAGATCTCGGAGATATTTTTGGGGATATGTTTGGAGGAGGTTTTGGTGGTGGTTCACGTGCGAAGCGTGGGCGCGATATTTCTCTTGAGATTGACGTACAGTTCACAGAAGCTATTTTTGGGACCGAGAGAAATGTTCTGCTTTCGAAAGTAAATACCTGTAAGACATGTTCAGGTAGTGGAGCAAAAGTTGGGGCGAAACTCAAGACTTGTACAGTTTGTAACGGTCAAGGGAAAGTGCATGACGTGAAGAAAACATTCATGGGTAATTTCCAGACCGTTAAGACATGTGACGCATGTCGTGGAACAGGCAAGGTGCCTGAAGAGAAGTGTCATGATTGTAAAGGTCATGGTGTTGTTAACAGTCGTGAAGAGGTTAACATTAATATTCCAGCTGGTATTTCTAACGGCGAGATGATTCGTATGACTGGAATGGGAGAAGCTGTTTCTGGTGGGACAACAGGGGACCTGTATGTGAAGATAAATGTTAATCCACACAAGATCTGGAAGCGTGAGGGGAATGATCTTGTGATTACTCATGAGATTAAGCTAACTGACGCCCTCTTAGGTGCACGACATATCATTGATGGGCTTGACGGTTCTATTGAGATTGAAGTTACTCAAGGTGCATCAACTGGAGAAATACTACGAGTAAAAGGGCGAGGTGTCCCGCATGTACATGAGAAGAATAAACGTGGTGATGCACTTATTAAGTTAAGCATAGCAATGCCAAAGAAACTCTCAAAGAAAGCAGCAGCATTTATAGAAGGGTTAAAAGAAGAAGGTTTATAAGAATAATAATCTCAAAAAGCAACGAGTACCGTTGCTTTTTGATTATATGTATTATTGTAAAAGAGTGTGATACTAAGGGTTTTAGTTGTATGGTGATGCCGTGATATACTTTAGTCATGCTAGTAGCTATCATTATTGTATTCTTCTTTATTATCATCGGTTTGCGTGTCGTTAATCAGTATGAACAGGGAATTGTGCTAACGCTCGGTAAATTTAGTAGTATGCGCGGACCTGGGCTTACATGGATTTTTGTAGGAGTTCAAAACATGACGCTTGTTGATATGCGTATTGCAACAGTTGATATTCCACAACAAGAAGTAATCAGTAAGGATAACGTACCTCTTAACATTAATGCTGTTGTGTACTACCAGATAGAAGACGCAAAGAATGCTGTTTTAAATATCCAAAATTATAAAATGGCGGTTGCTGACTTTTCTCAGGTTGCGCTTTGCGATGTTGTTGGAGGATTTGAGCTTGACCATATCCTTTCTGAGCGAGAAGTTATAGCACATAAGATAAAAGAAATAGTGGACGTCACAACTGAGAGTTGGGGAATTAATATTACCGCAATTAAACTACAAGATATTGAGCTTCCTGCTGATATGAAGCGAATTATGGCTAAACAGGCAGAATCTGAACGTGAACGTCGTTCTGTTATTATTCGTGCAGAAGGTGAGCTTGAGGCGTCAAAGAAGCTTGCAGAAGCAGCGAAGTTACTCGCAGATACAAATGGCGGTCTTGCAATGAGAACTCTTCAGACGATTGAGAAGTCTAGCAATAATACTATTTGGGCTATTCCAACGGAGATTCTTTCTGGCTTTGCAGGATTTAAAAAATAAATACTATGACGCTAAAAAATAAACAAGCATTATTTGGCATTATTGGTGCGGTGGTTGCTGTTGTTGTTTTTGAGCTTTTACGGTAAATTAGAATAATTATATATGGCAAAAAAAGTTTTATTATCTGGGATTCAGGCAACTGGTAAGCTTCACTTTGGAAATTACTTTGGTGCCATGAAGCAAAATATTGATCTTGCTAATAGTGGTGAGTATGAAGCGTATATTTTTATTGCTGATTATCACGCTCTCACTACCGTTAAGGATAAAGACTTACTTATTTCAAGTACCTACGAAATCGCGGCAGCTTACATTGCATGCGGTCTTGATCTTACAAAAGCAAAATTGTTTCGTCAGTCACAAGTTCCTGAACATACAGAGCTTACAGTTGTCTTAAACAATGTTGTGACGATGCCATACCTTATGCGTGCACATGCTTTTAAAGATCATGAAGCAAAAGATAAAGAAGTAAATGTTGGACTCTTCGATTACCCAGTTCTTATGGCGGCAGATATTCTAATTTACAAGGCAGATGTTGTGCCAGTTGGAGCTGACCAGAAACAGCATATCGAGTACGCTAGAGACATTGCAGGATTCTACAACCGTGCGTGGAATGTAGAAGAGTTCCCGCTTCCTAAAGAAGTTATCTTAGAATCAGTTGCAACTATTCCTGGGGTAGATGGTGAGAAGATGAGTAAGAGTAAAGGAAATGTTATTTCACTTTTTGGAAGTGATGAAGAAGTAAAGAAGGCTGTGATGGGTATTGTAACTGATTCTGCGTCACCTGAAGAAAAGAAAGATCCTCACACTAACAACATCTACAATATTCATAAACACTTTTTAAACGACGAAGAAGTCTTATTACTTCGTACAAAGTTCGAGCAGGGAGGTTATGGATACAAAGCTGCAAAAGATGATCTCTTGATTACTATTATGAGATGGCGAGAGGGGAGAAAAGAAGTATTTGATGAGTTGATGGCGAATCCCGCAAAAATTCAAGCCATTCTTGAAGATGGTGGAACACAAGCAAGAGCAAAAGCACAACTAACGATACAAGAAGTCCGGGGGCAGATCGGATTATAGTGCTAATAATAAATAAACCACCTTACGGTGGTTGTCAGATTACCTGATCGATAGTGCGTCAAGAGTTCTTGTTGCCCACAGATTGTGTGGTGTATCGAATCGCTTTTGCAGTATCGTAATACGAGGGTCGCGCTCGCTTTCGAGTAATCCATTTTGGAAGAGTTTACCTTTTGTTTCAGCAAGTGTGTATCCTGAATAGACAACAATGTTTGTTTTTCTTTGTTTAAGTATTTCAGTAATGAGAGCAAGTCCTGCTTCTTGGTCAACTTTACCTGCATACGTCCTTGGATATCCTAGATCTGTTGAGACCACCGAAGTGACCGATGTATCTGTTTTAGGAATTTGCATTAACGCTGACCCAAGATATATTGCTGTTTTGATATCTACCCCATGTAATTTTCGTAAACGAATAGCTTCTTCAAGACACCTGTACATGTCTTCAAGTATACCCTCATCATCTTCGACAATGAGGACAGAAAGTTTTGGTAATTTTTCCACGTAGATCCCTAAATGTGCTGTTATTATCATCCTACCAAAATAGTATTGTTTTTGCTATAATATAGTTTCTATGCGCACATATATTAAGGATATTTCATCTTCAGTGGGAACTGAGGTCACTGTAAAGGCTTGGGTGGATGTTCGTCGCGACCAAGGGAAAATGGTCTTTTTGGACCTTCGTGACGTGACAGGAAAGGTTCAGGCTGTGGTACTTCCTAACCACACTGAAGCGCTCGCAGTAGCACAAACACTACGTACAGAATGGGTTGTAGAAGTTAAAGCTCAAGTAAACAAGCGCCCAGAGAAGAATATTAAAGTAGGGGTCATAAATGGTGATGTTGAACTTGAGGTGCTTTCGATTGTTGTGCTTAATGAAGCGACAACCCCAGGATTTGATATCTCAACTGATGGATATGAGGTGAGTGAAGAAGTGCGACTTGAAAAGAAGTATCTAGATCTTCGTCGTGCACGTCTACAGAAGAATATTATGATGCGCCACAAAGTGATAAAGTATATCCGAGATACGCTTGATGCTCAGAATTTTTTTGAAATTGAAACTCCTCTATTAACTAACCCTACACCAGAAGGGTCACGGTCATACCTTGTACCATCTCGTCTCTGGCAAGGAAATTTTTATGCACTTCCTCAGTCACCACAGCAGTACAAGCAACTACTGATGTCATCAGGTTTTGAGCGATACTTCCAGATAGCGAAGTGTATGCGCGATGAAGATACTCGTGGGGATCGTCAGCCGGAGTTTACGCAGATGGATTTTGAAATGAGTTTCGTAACTCGTGAAGATGTGATGAAGATTAATGAAGAGATGTTAATCGGTATTGTTACAAAATACTTCCCAGAAAAGAAAATTCAACAAGTGCCATTTCCGGTATTTACCTATAAAGAAGTGATGGAGAAGTATGGCTCAGATAAGCCAGATATCCGCGCGGATAAAAATGATCCAAACCTGCTAGCGTTCTTGTGGGTGGTAGACTTCCCAGCGTTTGAAAAGACAGGGGAGGATAACGTGGATGATACAGGAGCATGGACGTTCACTCATAATCCATTTACGGGAGTAAAAGATGAATCACTCCAAGATTTTATTGATGAGAAAAATATTGCTGACATTGTTTCAACCCAGTATGATGTTGCACTTAACGGATATGAGATTGGTGGTGGAGGAATCAGACTTCATAAGCCAGAGCTTCTTAAGAAGGCGTTTACTATTATGGGTTACTCAGAAGAAAGAATAGAAAAGAACTTTGGCCACATGTTAGAAGCACTTGGTTCAGGTACTCCGCCACACGGAGGTATTGCGTGGGGACTTGATCGTCTACTTATGATTCTCCTTAATGAGCCAAACATACGCGAGGTGATGGCATTCCCTAAAACAGGGGAAGGTAAAGACCTGCTCATGCAAGCCCCGTCACCTGCGAATCAGAAGACACTACGTGAGCTTGGAATTGAGTTAAAAAGCAAGAACTAATAATAGTCAGAAAATAAGTCCATGTTAATTGACATGGACTTATTTTCATTATATAATAAATTCTTGGTTCAATAAAACAAAGGAGAGATTCTATGAAGATGGCAACGGTTTCTGGGTCAACGGTTCTTTCAATTTCAGTTCTCATTGCTGGATGTAGCCCCGCAGACATCGCGGTACATCCGGCAGTAGTTCAAGGGGGATGCCCGCCTATGCAGGTGGTGCCGATTGGGTCACCGCAAGATAGCACTTCACCACCATGTCAAATGGCAAAGGAGGTGAAGTCGTTGTTCGATGGTATTGCGCAAGCGGTATCGACTACACCATCTGCCGCGGTTGTGGTAACTGGAAACAGTACGAGCAGTAGTCGACCACGAGTAATCGAGAGAGTTGTGGTGAAACGAGGGCAAGGTCTCATTGCGGCAACGCGGAAGACCAGTTCTCCACTCACTCTTTCTGAGGCAAATGATGTTGGCAAAAAGTACAACCGCACATTCTTCTACGGGGTCACTGCACAAAATGTTGTAACAATTGGAGCGCTCCTATTCCCAGGAGAGGAGATATTCCTTGTGGAAGAGAGAGGTAAGAGATACTGGGTTTTAGGCAGAATGCCTTAAACCGGTGTTCTGAGTTGGCGGTCCGGATGCGGACCGTCTTTTTTTATGTTTGAGGAGTGCTAATGTGTTACAATCAGGCAATGAAAGCAAAAGCATTTACAAGAGTATCGTTTTTCATTTTAGGAATATTTTTACTACTTCCTGACACTTCTTTTGCTGCAACAACTTTTGAAAAGGCTGTTTGGATTCCGTATTGGCGGAAGACAGAAGGGGCAAGTTCAACATTAGCAAATATTTCTACATTAACACAAATAAGTCCATTTGCGTTTGAATTACAAGCTGATGGTACGATTAAGAACGCTCTTAAATATGAGTTAGATCCGTGGCCTGCTCTAGTTGCAGAAGCTAAGAAAAGGAAAATAAAAGTATACCCAAGCATACTCTCATATCCTCATAACGAAAATGAGAAGTATCAGTTTTATCTCCTGATGGCACAAAGAAAGAAGCGTGCAGCACATATTAAAGAGATTGTTGCGCTTGTGAAGAAATACAATATGGATGGAATAGACATTGATTATGAAGCAAAGACTGCAGAGACTCGCCCGTACTTCAGCACATTTCTTAAGGAACTTTCAATTGAGCTTAAGAAAAATAAAAAACAATTAATTTGTACAGTTGAAGCTAGAACACCACCGGATTCACGTTATGCTACTACATCTAAAGAAATTTTAGCAAGGGTTGAGTACGCTAATGATTATAAAGCAATTGGAAAGGTGTGTGATCAAGTTCGTATCATGGCATATGATCAATCAACTGATGATGCTAAGCTAGTGCTTCAGAACAAGCAATCAGGGGGCCTTTACACACCAGTTGCTGATATTGAGTGGGTAAAGAAAGTGATCGTTGTTGCTATGTGGGATATTCCTGCTAAAAAAATTATTATAGGTGTGCCGACATATGGTTCAAAGTATGAAATCATAACAACAGCCACAACAACAAAAACACGTCGCGTTGGCTCAATGAATTATAATTATGCTGATGAGTTAGCTAAGAGTCTTGGTATTACCCCAACAAGAAATGTTGCTGGTGAGCTTAGTTTTACATACGGTACCACAACAGATATAAATGGTAATCCGATGGGGGCATATAGGCAATACCTTGTATGGTATTCAGATGCAAAAGCAATTGAAGATAAAATAAAACTTGCTAAGTTGTATAAATTAGGGGGTGTCGCAGTCTTTAAAGTAGATGGAGGAAATGATTCTAATCTTTGGAAAGTACTTAAATAGATAATTTTACCATGGGGCGAAATTAATAATATACAGGCGACTTAGGTGAAGCTTTGTTATACTAGCTAGATGGAATTCACGATAAAGTTAGATAGATTCGAGGGGCCTTATACTAAACTTCTCGAACTCATTGAATCAAGAAAACTTTCTATTACAGAAATTTCTCTTGTCGATGTTTCTGAAGAGTACATTGCATACATAAAGACTCTCGACCAGAAAAATATTACTGATATTTCGCAGTTTATTGTTGTGGCGTCGACGCTTATGCTTATGAAAGCAAAGTCACTTTTACCTGGAGTGGTATATACCGAAGAAGAAGAAAAGCAAGTTCATGACTTGGAATATAAGCTTGAACTTTATGCACTTCTGGCAAACGGTAGTGAAAAAATAAAATCAATTTATGGGAAACAGGTTCTTTATTCGCGACCACATTTTAAACCAAAAGATTTAAATGTTTTTGTCCCAGATGAGCGTATTACGCCGCAGTTTCTCCAGTCAATTGTCTCCTTAACACTTATGTCGTTTGTCTCACCGAAAGCACTTGTAAAGGTTGCTGTTGAGCAGGCTCTTCGTATAGAAAATGTTATCGAAAGTCTGCTTGAGCGAGTAAAAACTGCCCATTCGGTAAGCTTCCAAAGCATAGCAGGAGGTGCTGCGACGAAAGAAGAACAAAAGAAAATTTTGATAGTAAATTTTATAGCATTGCTTGAGTTATTACGAGCCGGGACATTACACGCCAATCAAGAGACAGATGGTGGAGAAATAACAATTCTTTCACCGAGTCTTCCATTGTCGCCATCCCCAGCTACAGCGTAGTAATATGTTACACTACCACTAATTATGCTTGAAAAAGTTATCACATTACTCTTCCTTTCGGGCGATAGTATTCCAGTAAAAAAGATGGCTGATTTTTTAGGTATTAGTAAGGAAGAAGTGGTAGAGAATGCTCCATATGTAAAGAGTAAATTAGAAGAACTAGGTCTTACTCTTATTTTAAATAACGAAGGGTTATCGATAGTAACTAAACCCGAACAAGCTTCACTTGTTGAGAGTTGGACAAAAGATGAATTAAAAGGAGAGCTTACTCCTGCTGCACTCCAAGTGTTAACACTTGTTGCATATCTTGGATACCCAACCCGAGAACAAATTTCTTATATTCGTGGTGTACAATCAACACAATCAATTAGAGTTCTTACAGTTAGGGGGCTTATTAACAGAGTAGGTGAAGTATGTTCGTTGACTGCAGAATCTCTCAAGCAACTCGGTATCACGAAAGTAGAAGAGTTACCTGAATATGAAAAAATGCATAAAGAATTACTAGAGAAACTTCAAGCACGAGAATTGTAATTAATGATACTGTAGTATGAAGCCTAACCCGAAAAAAGTTCAGATTGATATTTTTGTTATCTACGGACTCTCAGTATGTATTATTGTGATCGTTTCTGCTGTTAATTTTTTTAAGCAGCATACAGTTTTGCAAAAAAAAGAAGCTCAAAAAATTGAACAAATTAAAGAGACGACGTTGTTTGATAAACGAGCATTTAATGGTGTCAAAATAGAGGGTAAAGCATTTGTTGTATATGATATTGTTGCTCACGAAGTTATTGCTTCTCAAAATGAAGCTGAACCACTACCTCTTGCCAGTATCACTAAAGTGATGACTGCAGTAAGTGCAATTTTACACAAAAGTAAAGATGATAAGGTTACTATTACTCCAAAGAGTATAGAAGATGGTTACGATTTAGGTTTAAAAAATAATCAAGTTTGGAAGTTGTCTGAATTATTGAAGTACACACTAGTATTCTCTTCAAATGATGGTGCAGAAGTTGTGGCAGATAGTTTCGGTGGAAAAGAAATCTTTATAAAGCAAATGAATGAGGATGCAAAGTTACTTGGTCTTGATCTTCATTTTACAGATCCAGCTGGGCGTGATGTTGGTGGTAGTATCGGTGGGAAAGGTACTGTGCTTGAGGCTGCAAAACTGTTCGCAGTAGCACGGAGAAACATCCCTGATATTTTAGATGCGACAACAAAAAAACGTGAGAATGTCATGTCATCGTCTGGGAAAATTAGCGGTGTTCCTAATACTAATCAAGCAATAGAAACACTTTCAGGTGCAGAAGCTTCCAAAACTGGCTATACCGATATGGCAGGTGGGAATCTCGGTGTGGTTGTTGATATTAGTGTTGGACATCCAGTTGTGATTGTTGTGCTTGGTTCAACACGTGAGGGGAGATTTAGAGATATGAATATTCTTTACAGTACACTTAGGAAAAGTCTGGGAAGTGGCATAGTTCAGTAATATATTATCCCAAGCAGAGTTAGAATCTCCTGTGGTATAATCTACATTATGTTAGCGCTTGACCCTTTTAAGGTACTTTTACCCGCAGTTATTTCGTTTCTGATTGGAATAATTATTGCCCCAACTATTGGGAATTTTCTTGTGCGTCACAAACTTTGGAAAAAGAAAAATGTAAAAACAACAATCGATGGCAAGGCTGCAACAATTACTGCGACACTGCATAATGATGAGAAAGCACCGGTACCTCGTATGGGGGGACTGGTTGTCGTAATCTCTGTATTTGTTACTGCACTTTTATTTTGGGCACTTTCAAAAGTATTCCCTACAGCGTTCACTATCAAACTAGATTTTATCTCACGTAATCAAACATGGTTACCACTTTTTGCAATGTTCGTCGGCGCTCTCGTCGGCGCTCTCGATGATCTACTTGTTGCTGAAGCATTTTCAGGGAAACTAAACTCGTATATTGGAGGAGGGCTTTCTTTCCCGGTCAGATTACTAGCAGTCTCGTCCCTTGGACTATTTGCTGGATGGTGGTTTTATGCAAAATTAGGGATTGATTATGTCTACCTTCCGTTCTATGGAAATTTTCATTTAGGGGGTTTAACATTTATTATTTTTTTCATTTTAGTGACACTCGCTACATTTTCTACAGGTGTTATCGATGGAGTCGACGGTCTGTCAGGAGGTGTGATGTCAGCAGTTTTTACCGCATACGGTATGATTGCATATGTACATGGCTTGGTTAATATTGCTGCGCTCTGCTTTGTTATTGTTGGCGGTATTATGGCATTCTTGTGGTTTAATATTCCGCCCGCGCTCTTCTACCTCACTGAGACTGGTATGCTAGCCCTATCGCTTGGGTTATCGGTTATTGCATTTTTGACTAATGCAGTAATTTATCTCCCAATTATTGCGCTCCCGCTTATGGTTACAACTCTCTCGGTTATTCTACAACTTGTATGGAAACGTGTGTTTAAGCGAAAGTTGTTTTTGGTTGCGCCACTTCATCATCATTTCCAGGCTAAGGGTTGGCCTGCTTATAAGGTTACGATGCGATATTGGATTGTCTCATATATGTGTGCAATGCTCGGGGTTGTAATTGCGCTCATTAGTTAATTGACTATGTTTGATAGAGTTGATAAACCTCTCCTTATTACAATAGCAATCCTCCTTGTGAGTGGTTTGGTCATTTTTGGATCAGCTGCGCTTGGTGTACTTGCTAGTAATGAGGTAAAGTTTTTTTCAATTATTAAAAATCAACTTATCTATGCCCTCATAGGGGGAGGTTTATCGCTTTGTATAGGTGTACTTGTGCCGTATCAGATATACAAAAAATATGCGTATGTATTATTTGGTTTTGCATTACTACTTACTGCATGCGTATTCGTTCCCGGGCTTTCTAGATATCACGGAGGTGCGCATAGATGGATTGATATTGGTTCGTTCACAATACAACCAAGTGAGGGGTTAAAGTTTGCGATTGTCGTTGTTGTAGCATACTGGTGTACAAAATATAGAAATTACTTTAAGAACTGGAAGTATGGTTTTTTGCCATACTTAGTGGCGCTTGGTTCGGCTACAGTGTTAATGCTTGCACAACCAGATTTTGGTACATATCTCATTATTGCCGGAGCTTCTTTTATAACCTACTTTGTTGGAGGTGCAAGAAAAAAGCACATTCAGTATTTAGCAATTTGTGGCGCAGTTGGCTTCCTACTTTTAATTCTAGTACGACCATATATGCTAGAAAGAGTTAAGACTTTTTTTAACAATACACATGATCCTCGCGGTTCGTCATGGCAACTTAATCAATCATTGATTGCTCTTGGAGGTGGGGGTCTTACTGGGCGTGGGCTTGGTCAAAGTGTCCAGAAATTTAACTATCTTCCGGAGCCAATAGGGGATTCAATTTTTGCTGTTTTGGGTGAAGAGTTAGGGTTCCTTGGCTCTCTATATCTTGTTATACTATATGCTATAGTAAGTGTGCGTGGGTACATAATTGCTAAAGTCGCAGGGGACCAATTTGGGCGCTTACTTGCAACCGGGATAGTATCCATTATTCTGATACAGGCAACCATAAATATAGCCTCTATGCTCGGAATTTTGCCCCTGGCGGGGGTTCCTCTGCCGTTGGTGTCTCATGGAGGGACTGCACTTATGGTTGCGTTATTCGAGCTTGGAGTGCTCCTGAATATCTCTAAATCTACTACAAATTATTTATGAAAATTGTTATAACAGGAGCCGGAGGAGGACACTTTTATCCACTTATTGCGGTTGCTGAAAGAATCCGTAAAGAGGCATTTATTCAAAAGTTAATTCAGCCTGAGTTGTACTTTTTTTCTGATAAACCATACGATGAAGAGGCACTATTTGAGCTTGATTGTAAATTTGTTGAAACTCCAGCTGGGAAACTAAGGCTCTACCCCTCCTTAGAAAATATAACTGATATTTTTAAGACGATCAGAGGATGTATAACAACACTTATTAAACTGTACTCAATGTATCCTGATGTTGTATTTGCGAAAGGTGGATACGCTAGTTTCCCAACACTCTTTGCAGCACGAGTACTCTCAATACCTGTTATTGTTCATGAAAGTGATACGGTCCCCGGAAGAACAACGAAGTGGGCAGGGAAGTTTGCAACACGTGTTGCTCTCTCATACCCAGAAGCTGCACCTTATTATCCAAGCAACACAATTGCTTTAACAGGACAGCCGATCAGAGACTTACTTTTACCTCCTGCTGGATATGAGAAGAAGTATACAAAAAAAGACCGACCGGTCATTCTTGTCTTTGGTGGCTCACAGGGCTCGCAGGTGATTAACAATGCGATTCTTGAAGCTCTACCAACTCTTCTTAATACGTATGATGTTGTTCATCAAACTGGGAAAGAAAATCTAACTGAAGTTGCTGAAGTTTCAAAGCATTTACTTGCGCATCATGAATTTAGAGATAGGTATTTTGTGGATGGATTCTTGGATGTTGCATTATTTTATCCAAAAGTTGATATTGTGGTTACTCGTGCTGGGTCATCGATGTTTGAGATGGTGTTATGGAGGTTGCCAATGGTTGTTATTCCGATACCAGAGACAATTAGCCGTGACCAGAAGAGTAATGCTTATGCAATGGCGTCCCACGGAGTTGCAACAGTACTTGAAGAAAATAATCTTGGTCCAAATGTACTTGTTTCCGTTATCACTAAAATTCTCAATGATGAGAATGAATATAACACGATGATTAAGAACGCTCATCTTTTTGAAGACTCAAGAGATGCAGCCTCTACAATTGCAAGAGAGATTCTTCGTATTTGTCTTAGTCATATTTAATAATTTACACATCAACCATGAATACTAAACCTGTCATTACTCGCCTCGCGCCAAGTCCTACTGGATTACTCCACTTAGGCACATACCGTACTGCTGTTTTTGCATATTTATACGCGAAGAAAATGGGAGGTAAATTTATTGTTCGAATCGAGGACACTGACAAAGCTCGAAGTAAGGATGAGTACAAAGATAATATCCTTGAAAGTTTGGCATGGCTGTCACTTACCTATGACGCGCTTTATATTCAAAGTGAAAATGTTCAATCCCACACTAAACATCTTGAAAGATTAATTGCGGAGGATAAGGCATATATTTCAAAAGAAGAAGCAAAAGATGGGAGTGGGGTAATTCGCGAGTTGGTACGCTTACGAAATAAAGGTGAAGTTGTTACCTTTATGGATATAATTCGTGGTGAAATTGTAACCGACACAACAGATTTAGGTGATTTTGTAATAGCAAAATCAATAACAGAACCACTCTTCCATTTCGCTGTTGTTGTTGACGACCATGAAGAGGGGGTTACACATGTTATTCGTGGTGAAGATCATATTGCTAATACGCCACGGCAGATGCTGATTGCTCGTGCGCTTGGATTCCCGTCACCTGAGTATGCTCACTTACCACTTGTACTATCTGATGATAGAACTAAGTTATCAAAACGAAAAGGGGCCCTCCCAGTTACTGCTTACCGTGATATTGGTTATTTACCTGAAGCATTACTTAACTTCATGGCATTCATTGGCTGGAACCCAGGAGGGGAGAGGGAGATATACACCATTGGTGAACTAATTCCGCTTTTTGAACTCGAAAAAATTCATAAGGGTGGTGCAATTTTTAATAAAGAAAAGTTGGCATGGATGAACAAGGAGCATATGAGACTTCAGAAAGTTGAAGATCAGCTTGCTGCAATAAAAAGTTACTTGCCTCAGTACAGTGATGAGGTTTTACAAAAACTCCTACCTACTATTATTGATAGAATTTCTGCATATGGTGAACTTGGAGCAATAGAAGAGCAAGAATTTCGTTTCTTTATTAAGAAACCAGAAGTGACGAGTACGCTCTTAGAAAAAATTATATGGAAAGATAAAGACATCCATGAAGCAAAAAGACATTTAATGGCACTTGCTTCAATTGTGGATACTGCAACATTTTCTTCAGCAGAGTCTATAAAAGAAGCAATTATGCCATATGCAGAAACTGAAGGAAAAGGAAATGTATTGTGGCCATTTCGTATGACACTTTCAGGTCAAGAAAAATCAGTTGATCCCTTTACTATTTGTTATGTGCTTGGTAAAGATGAAATTCTTTCACGTATTGCATCTGTTTGTAATGCGATTGATTCTTAGCATGCATAGATTATGTCGTATCGCTCTTTTATCACCTCAATTGTTATAAGTACACTTTTGGTGCTATCTGCACCAGTTTCTATTCTGTCAATTAAGGCGCAAACTGCTGAAGAACTTAAAGGGAATTTAGATGCTTTGTCTGCCCAAATTAAGGCACTTGATGATGAGATTAAAGCATACAACTCTAAAATCAATCAAACTCAAGGTGAAGCAAAGACGTTAAAAGCGGCACTTAATAAACTTGAGGTTAGGCGTGTTGGATTAGCAAAAGATATTGCATACACTAAGCTGCGTATTAACCAGGCAGAGCAAAACATTTCTTTTACTCAGGGTAAGATTAAAAATACTGAGTCAACACTTGATAGGACAAAGCGCGATCTTGCGCAGTCATTTAGATCGCTTGTTCAAAACGAGCAGACACTTCCACGCTTCGTAGGAACACTTGCAGATGGTGCACATCTTTCGGATGCACTTGATGTTACTAAACGTGGAAGCGAACTATCTTCAGCAATTAATCAGAAAACGAGAGCACTTGTGGAAGTTAAAACAACTCTTTCAATTCAGAAGGCTTCCTATGAACAACATAAAAATGTACTTGTTACACTAAATCAAACATTAACTGGACAAAAGCAAGTAATTGATCAGACATCAGCAGAAAAGAATAATCTTCTTTCTGCAACAAAAAATAAAGAGACATCGTATCAACAGTTACTAGCAGAACGTAAGAAAAAGAAAGGACAGCTCGAGGCTGAAATGTTAGATGTTGAAGCAAAACTACAAACAATTGTCGATGCAAGTAAGATTCCAAAACAAGGAAAGGGAATTCTAAAGTATCCTCTTGATAACGTGATTATTACTCAATACTTTGGCAATACGCCATTTTCAAGTAAGAACCCACAGGTATACAATGGTTCAGGTCATAACGGGATAGACTTCGGAACAAAAGTTGGGACTCCTTTGTATTCAGCATCAGCTGGAACAGTTGTGGGTACTGGAGATACTGATGCTGCATGTAATGGAGTTTCGTACGGTAAGTGGGTACTTGTAAAACACAACAACGGCCTATCAAGTCTCTATGCCCATCTTTCTGTAATTCAAGTAAAAGCAGGAGATGTTCTCGGGTCACGACAACAGTTAGGACTTTCAGGTAATACTGGGTACAGTACAGGGCCACACCTGCACTTTACTGTGTATGCATCTGATGCGGTTCAGATAACTAACTATGTTAGTAAAGTCTGTGGTACGAATATGAGAATGCCAATTGCCCCACGTGCAGGGTATCTTAATCCACTTTCTTATTTCTAACAAATACGATACAGTACAAGTATGATAACACTAACCGTTCCAGCAGTAATCTTAATTTGTGTTGTGCTATTTCTTGTTGGTCTGATTGTTGGCGGCTCCATTGTTTACTATAAAGCTATGGGGAAATAAGTATAAAGATATATGTTAACTTTTACTATCCCATCATTCATACTGTTACTTTTTATTTGTTTACTTTGCGGAGCTGCTGTGGGAATTTGGGCTGTACTAACGCAGTGGAAATAATAGTCCACCCTAAGCCGGTTCAAGGGAAATTGTAATCAGTCAGGCCAGGGGAGTAGTCCCCTGTTAAAATGAGGTAGTAATTACAAGTATAAAAAATACTTCACTATACAGATAAGTTGTATATCGTCTTTTCATTCGTTCCATCAAAAGAATCAAACTTTGCTAATAAGTAGGGGCTCAGTCGAGCTTATGGATTTGATAGATGTGAATGAGCTCTACTTGGTTGACGCGATCCGTCACTGTAGTTAGGTAAGCTAGACTGAGCCTGGTATGGGTTTCTAAGATACATAGTCGTAAAAGATATATTGTGCGACATTAACCTATAATAACAAAAGCCCCCTAAACCTTATATATACAAAGGAATTGAGTATATGTCTTTTAAACGTCGTGAACAGCTTAATTAATTCTTATTCTGCGCTCTGCCCTGCCTAAGTACCGAGAACTTATTGTTCCCTGATTTCAGATAGAAGATTCTTGCTTGGTGCTAACTTTAGTCTGACTTGGCGCACCACTAAACTTAATGTCTATACCTGTAAATGAATATATCCAAAATAAACTGAATCTAGTGTGCTGATCCTCGACTCTGTTACCTGTTGTAGTTCTAGAGTCAATTTTAGACGATACTACCTACGTCTACTATCCTTACTTGAACCTTGCTAGTAAGGACCTGATGGTCGATACGCTATATGTATATCTATACTCTCGTCCATAATTCTAGTCTATATACATGACACTTAATCAATAGAAATAATTTAGTCAAATGATTACTTGATCAATGAATTGCTTTCCCATGATGACCGCTCTTCTAAGTCACTGTACATTCTTCAATTTAAATTTTCTCTAGATTATAACTTACGCTTCACGCAAGTTGTAAACACCGCGCAGTATAAATTTTTTATGAGAAAAGTATGTAGTAATTAAAATAGCTACATAGTATTACAACTAGGTAGCTATTTAACTATTAGATATAGCAGAAAGTCTAAATCTTAATATATTTTAAAAATTGCAAAGTTACCCTAGCACGCCTTAGTAAACATCTGGAGGCACTGATCAAGTGACATAATATCAGCACTTGTTCCTGCTCGTTCTTTTACCTCTACTCCACCTGAAGCAAGTGACTTGTCACTAACAACAACTCGAATTGGCAATCCAATAAGATCACTGTCTGCAAACTTTTCCCCTGCTTGAAGATCACGATCATCGAAGAGTACTTCAACATGATTATCGGTTAGCTTCTTGTAAAGTTCTTCTGCTTGCTTGTGTGTTTCACCATCCTTATCTTTACCTAAAACGATAAGGTGAACTGAGTATGGAGCAACTGTTGCTGGCCAGATGAGACCCTTGTCATCAGAAAGAGTTTCTGCAATCACACCCATGACACGAGCAGGACCAATACCGTACGAGCCCATCCATACTGGTTGCTCATTACCATTCTCATCTTGATATGTAAGTTCTAGTGCATCTGAGAATCGAGTACCCAAGTTAAAAATATTTCCAACCTCAGACGCCTTAACTACTCGAAGTTCACTCTCTTGTATGCCAAGATCTGCTAAAACTTCCGGTAACATTACTTCTTTGTTTATTGCAATTCTTTTACCATCATGAACATAGATGTCATCTTCGCCAGCGTCACAGATAGTTTGGAACTCATGAGAATATTTTGTGAAGCTTCCTCCTGAAGCAAAAGTGACATAGGTTTTCTCTCCAATTCCAAGACGATTAAAAATAGAAACATACGTCTTCTTAACAGTTTCGTAGTATGTCTCCTGTTCCTCTTTGGTTCTACAAAATGAATAGAGATCTTTCATAATGAATTCGCGTGTGCGCATGATTCCACTCTTAGCTCGTGTCTCATTTCTGAATTTTGTTTGGAACTGGTAAACAAACTTAGGTAAGTCTTTATAGCTTCGTACGAAGTTAGTCATCATCTTGGTGATTGGTTCCTCGTGAGTAAATGCAAGACCAAGGTCTGTTCCTGCTTTTAGTTTTGTTGTGAACCATACATCAACTGCAGCTCCCCAGCGATTTGTCTTGGACCATAGCTCAGGCTCTTGTAATGAACCAAGTGTTATTTCTTGACCACCGATTGTGTTAATTTCTTCACGGATGATCTCAATGATGTTATTGAGTGTCCTTAAGCCAAGAGGTAGAAGCGTGTAGACCCCTGCCATTTCCTTGTGAATAAAGCCTGCACGAATAAGCAGCTCAGCATTACGTGATGTTTCATCAGCTGGAGCTTCTTTTCTTGTTTTTGTATAAAGATGTGATTGTCGCATAATTGTTTATGTAATATGTCTATACTAGCAAATTTAAGCACGAATATCATTAATGGTCACTACAATGAGGAGTAGCATCAATGCCATGAATCCAGCGACGTTTACCCATGAGTAGTACTTGTACGGCACTTTCTTTCTAAAGACACTTTCAATTATAACAACCACCATTCGCCCACCATCAAGAGCTGGAAGCGGCAGGATGTTAAATATTGCGAGATTGATAGATAGTACTGCGATAAGAGTTAGGATGGCGCTTGGGCCGTACTCACTGGTCTCACCAACGATACGAGCAATGCCTACTGGACCAGATAATGACGAGAGCACTTCATCACCTGCAAAGAGTGATGTAACAACCCCGACTAGCCCTCCAACAGTAAGTGAGGTAATGGTAAGTGTTTTACCGTAACCCATCTTAAGCGCCTCCAAAAAAGTTGTCTCAACGACACCTACTTGCTCAATAGATATACCGAGCGCTTTTTTATCAGGAATAATTCCGTACACGGCTGCAACTGTTGTAGATTTTTCTTGTCCATCAGGAGTTTTGTAGATAATACTAAACGGATTATTCTGATGAACACCAATAAATGTAACGAGTGAAGTTGCAGTAGTAAGTGATGCTACAGCCCCTCCATTTGTCATTTTAAGGATAGTGGAACCAGGAACAATACCAGCCTTGTATGCAGGGCTTTCCTTGGACACTTCTGCGACCAGAAGTGAACTATTCTTAATGCGTGATCCGAACTCTGGATCATCTGCACTCACCGTAACTTTACCGTATGAAATGCCAATGAAGATAACAAGAGCAAGCAACATGTTCATTGTTACTCCAGCAACCAATACTAGGAGCTGTGCCCACCAAGGTCGATTACCGAATGCTCGTGGGTGTGTTGCGGCACCATGAGCTTTTTTGTCTTCTTCGCTACCATTTTCTCCCCAGATAGACACATACCCACCAAGCGGTAGTGCGTTGATGGCATATGTTGTCTCACCATATTTTTTTGCAAAAATTCGCGGAGGGAAACCAAACGCGAATTCGTCCACTCGCATCTTCGTAAGCTTCGCAACAATAAAATGCCCAAACTCGTGCACGATAACCAATACTAATAAAATAATAACAAACAGCGCAACAGCAGATATCGACATAATTGTTCTAGTGTAGCATATCAAACAGTAGTTAGCTTTTGGCTGTTAGCATTTGGCTTTTATATAAAATAGATAGCCATATTGCTAAAGTAGTAGAATCAAATTTAAAATAACTCTAATGGCTAATTGTTAATGGCTGTCCTTACTCGCCCATAACCTCCTTCTCTTTCTTCTGGAAGAGGTCTTCAAGTTCTTGGTTCGCTTGATCTACTATCTTTTGCATCTCCTCACGATAGCGGCGCTGTTCATCTTCACCGTAGAGTCCCTCTTTTGCTTCAGCATCAATTGCTTTATTAGTTTCTTCGCGAAGAGAACGCACACGGACACGTGCATCTTCTAATCTGTCCTTAAGTAGTTTAACTAGCTTCTGGCGAGTCTCAGTGGTCAAACTTGGGAAGTGAACTCGTAGTCCATCTGAGTCAGAAGAAACAGAGAGCCCAAGGTCAGCATCGTTGATTGCCTTTTCCATTTGGCCGATAACACTCTTATCCCATGGAGCAACTCTAATTGTGCGAGGGTCTTCAATAGTAATACCTGCAGCATGAGCGAGCGCTGTTCTTGCGCCATACATATCAATATGTACAAGATCAAGTACCTGAGGTGTGGCACGGCCTGTTTGGATAGAGCGATACTCCCCTTTTAACCAGTCAGCAATTGAAGCTTTTTGTGTTTGTACAGATGAAAAATCGTAGGACATATATGATTGGGTAGTTAATGTTAGTAGTAATGGCAAGATTCTATAATCGCCAAATAGTACATAAATTGTACCTTAGTCTTTGATTTGGGGCAAGAGAAGTGAAAGATACTCAAGAAGAGCTTTTCCCGAGGAAGATGGATCCGACGCAAAGGATGCCACCTCAAGAATTTCTGGCACATATCGTACATAATCTTTCTTTGTACTGTAGTACTCAGCAAGAGAAAGAATAAAAGTCCTAACTGCTTCACGGTCCTTACGGTCTTCCTCGTCAGTTTTAGATAACAAAGATGTTACGAAAGAAAGTTTCATTCTGAGTGTTGGGGAGGTTGAAACGAATTCTATAGCTTCATGTGAATTATTTTTAGTTGTGTCAGAGTTACTAGTATGGTGAAGCACTCGAGAAAGTACTGTTTCAATTAGATTTTCTTTGTTACTTGTTACAAGTATGAAGCGTGTTTTCTCATTTGGCTCTTCTAGTATTTTAAGAAGCGCATTTTGTGCTGGCACTCCAATTGTATGAAATGAAATTAATCCAACCCGATCGGTATCATAGGAACTTTTAGCCCAACTAATAATTGCTCTTGCTGTCTCAATATCTAAAACAGTTGTGTCAAAAAAACGATGAGCAAGTGACTGAGACTGCAGTTCCTTCCACAATGTAGTAGCTAAATTTTTTCTATCAGTATGGGTAAGGAGTATTGCGTGGTGACTAGGTAGTTCTGATACATTCATTATCACTTAGTATAGCAAAGTGGAACACACTAACAACTAAAAATAAAAGCGTCGTGAGTACGACGCTGGTAGGAAATGTTCTCTGCAATCATTGACGCTAAAAAGGAAGGCTTCTTCTATAATTTGCTTCCATTTTTTTTGCTGCATTCTTGTAGACTCTGCGGAGTACATTTTTGCCATCTTTACTTACAAAAAAACAGCACATCTCTTCAACAACTCTAGAGTCCTCGAGGGTCGGATGTGGCTGGTCCTTGTATATATAGGCTCCAGCCGAACCACGTAACAAAGTATCTAATGTGTTATTTGTGGAACTCAATAGAACATTTTCAGATGCCCAAGAACGAACCGCAGCATCTCTTTCTTTGTGATCTGTGCTCGAGTAACCTGAAGATGAACTAACGTACATCCTCTGATCGTGGAAAAGTTTTTTGAGAAAAGTCTCACCAATAGGTGTCATTAGCCAAATAGCAAACGAGATTGCAACTCGACTTCCTCGTTCATTTAGTGCTCGTGGAATGTCAAAGAGAATCTTTACAATTCTTGGAGACCACATACCTATGTTGTCCTCACCTTCACGAGTCATGTAGTCGATCCATGCACGAGACATGGCAAGTTCGTAGGGGTTGTCTACTCTTGGAAGGAAATGTGGTGTAAGCCACTCCTCAGTAACCACCACGTCAGAAGGAAGAGGGTTCGCAGGGTTCATATTAAGAGGCATAATACGGTCTCCTAGTTGAGGTTTTGCAAATTAAAAAGAGCCTAAGTTAAAATAAACTCTAGCACTTCTAATTAGCAAAAGCAAAAAAGCAGTAAACAAGAATCTACTTCTTTGCAAAGATACTTCTCTTGTATGTATCAAGGTGTTCAAGAGCAATACCTGTACCTTTTGCAACACAATAAAACGCGTCGTCAGCAAGCACCGCCTTTACTCCTGTGCGACGTTCTACAAGGTCAGGAAAATGTCGAAGCATAGAAGACCCCCCACTCATAATGATACCGTTATCAATAATATCTGACGCCAGTTCAGGTGGAGTCTCCTGGAGTACATCACGAATAGCTTTTATCATTTGCTTCAGTTCTTTATCAATCGCTTTTACAATTTCGTTAGTTCTAATTTCTACAGTACGTGGTAGTCCAGCGATAAAGTCTCGTCCTTTAACTTTTAGGATAAGTTCATCTTCAATCGGTAACGCTGATCCAATTTTGATTTTTATATCTTCCGCGGTCTGATCTCCAATTGCAAGATTATATGTTTTCTTAACATAATCAACTATTGCTTGGTCAATTTTATTTCCTGCACATTTAACTGAAGTGCTACATACAATGCCACCCAGAGAGATCACTGCGACATCAGTTGTTCCACCACCAATATCAACAATCATTCTTCCTTGTGCTTCGTGAATTGGGATGCCAGCTCCGATTGCTGCGAGAATAGGTTCTTTAACAACATATGCATTACGCGCTCCAGCTTTTAGTGCAGCTTCGATCACGGCACGACGTTCAGTGGATGTTACTCCTGCGGGGACAGACACCATCACGTCAGGCTTAAAGAGGTTGAATCCTCCAAGAGCTTTATGAATATAATAACGGAGCATTGCCTCGGTGACTCTATAATCAGCTATCACACCGTCGCGCATTGGTCTATATGCAATAATGGAGTCAGGAGTTTTACCAATCATGTCCTTAGCGTCACTTCCGACAGCAAGAATCTTTGTTCCAGTCTCAGAAATAGCAACAACAGACGGTTCAACAAGTACAACACCTTTACCTGGAACATAGACAAGAGTATTTGCGGTACCTAAATCAATACCTAATTTCTTAAAAAAGAATCCCATAGAATTACCTAAGTATAGCATATTTTATGGTCAAGGAAGAGTCATACAATTCGTTGATTATCAAGGCTTTTTAGCATAAATGATGCTGTTTCTGATATACTAGTAGTACCCATGTATCTCCTTACAGTATCTCCACTTGCTAACGGGATTCCTTACGAAGAGTTAACATACTTTTCAAAATTTGATGTTGCTCCAGGTGATTTAGTTGAAATAACGATTCGCAAACGGGTATGTCGTGCGTTGGTACTCTCGGTTGTAAATGCTGAAGAAGAAAAGCAGTCACTTAAGAACGCTTCATTTGTAACAAAAAAAATTACTAAGGTTCTTATAAAAGGATTTCTTCATCCACGTCTATGGTCTGCGCTCTTTCTTGCTTCATCATGTGTGTTAAGAAATGTTGGAACAATTATTTATGATCTGTTATCTGAGAAATCATTTGATGTGCTCACTGCACTTACCGTACCAAAAGAAGAGCGCGGTTTTGAGTTACTGTTACTTGAGCAAGGGTACGCTAATCGAATGTTACGCTTTAAGACGACGATACGAGAAATGTTTTCAAAGAAAAAGTCTCTTGTTATTTTCTTTCCAACAGTTACAGATTTAGAAAATGCAAAAGAAGTACTCTCTAAAGGAATTGACGATTATGTTGTTTGCTTTCATGGCGGCTTAACGGAAAAGCAATATCTGACATATCAGGCAACGTTAACCACAAGTGATCACCCTCTCCTTATTCTTACAACACCGTCACTTCTTCCATGGGTACGAGATGATCTTGGTCTAATAGTTCTTGAACGTGAACACAGTCATTACTACTACACACATGGTGATAATGGATATGATATGCGGACCGTGCTTGAACTACTTGCAAAAGCTTCTGCTACACCGTGTCTACTCGGGTCCCACATGCTCTCACTTCATGCTCATAAACTATTTAAAACAAAAGATGCGACAGAGATTATGCCACTTCAGTTTAGAAATGATGCAAATGTTACGGTTGTTTCTATGACTGAAGACAACAGAACCTCAAGCCCATTTCTGTCACGACAAGCATTACAGCTGCTTTATGAAGCAAAGCAAAAAAAACAAGGACATTATTTCCTTTATGCTCATCGTAAAGGAATGTATCCAACAACAATCTGTTCAGATTGTGGAGAATTATTTACCTGTACGCATTGTCATCGTCCATATGTGCTTCACCGTATTGGAGGGATAAGGACATATGTATGTCATGGTTGCGAGTCTATTGTTCAAGTTAATGAAGAGACATCTCTTTCATGTAGATATTGTGGTGGCTGGAGAATGGCAACACTTGGTATCGCAACAGGTGGTATGGAAGAAGAGTTAACTCGACTAGGAATCCCCCTTTTTGTGATAGATGGTGAAAGAACCCCAACTCGCGCAAAGGTTAAAAAAATTCATAAGGAGTGGATGGAGTCTCCATATGGTGTGCTTATAGGTACAGAGATGGCACATAATGTCGTAAGTTCTTGCGGTGGTATTATTATTCTTTCACTTGATTCACTTTTTTCTTTACCTGAGTATAGAACTGACGAGAAGGTGTTATCGCTTGTCACAGAGATGGCAGAGAAGTTACCACGTGGTATGGATAATGATGCTCCGCTCATTCTTCAAACAAGGCTAAAGAATAGCCCCGTTATTAAACAGCTTACTTCTCCATCGTTTCGGGAAGTATATGAGACCTTACTTAGGGAACGTGAGCAGTTCTTGCTCCCACCGTACTACACTGTTATCAAGGCGTCATTTGATAATCTCCAAGAAGATATCAGGAAGCGGTTTGAGCGCGAGCTTGAGCCGTATACTGTTATGTGGTTTGAGCAAGGGCGAGGTGTCACGCTTCTTTTTATCCATATAAAAGAATCTGAATGGGTTAATAATCAAGAAGTCCGAGAAAAAGTTAAACGAGTGGTGTATGATGCACATCCAGTTGTTAACCCGCTCCATTTCTTCATTTCTTAATAGAGAATAAGCTCAACCTAAATTGTAGCTCTGTCAAGAGTGACGAATATATGATAGTATAGTTTTAATGAAAGTTAAGGATACAATAATCCAAATAAGTGATGATGAGAACAATCCTCTACGAGCTCATTCACGAGCAATTTCGTCTGAAGAATTTAATTCAGTATATCTACGTGATGTAATTACTTCTATGAAGCAGGCACTTGCTCGTGAGCATGATGGTGTAGCAATTGCTGCCCCTCAGATTGGTATTCCACTACGGCTTTTTGTGGTTGCGCAAGCCTCATATGAGGAAAGTGCGAAACACAAACCTCTTGTATTTATTAATCCAAAGATTATCAAGCGTTCAAAAAAAACAGCGGTTATGCAAGAGGGTTGTCTTTCTGTTAGATGGATATATGGTAAAACAAAACGTTCTGTTGCTTGCACCGTAGAAGCTTATGATGAAGATGGCAAGAAGTTCACGTATGGTGGTAATGGTCTTCTAGCACATATTTTCCAGCATGAGACAGATCACTTAGACGGAGTCCTCTTTATTGATCATGGGTTTGATCTTGAGGAATATACCGAAGAGGAAGTTCGTGAAGCAGAAAGAAAAGATAAAGAGAAATAAAATAGTGTTTCAATTTATAACTACTGTGTGTTGTAGATTAGAAAAATTTGCTACTATCAAGATATATGAATAATGAATTTAAGTTTGTATTTTTTGGAACAGGAGCTCTTGCTGAGAGTGTACTTGCATCACTTGTGCGAGCAGGACATATACCAGCTGTTGTAGTTACCAAGCCAGACAGTAAGCAGGGCCGTCATATGGAGCTAACTGCACCACACATTAAGACCTGGGCAGAACTAAAAGGCATTAAGGTCCTCCAGCCCGAGAAACTAGACTCTGAATTTATCTACACGCTACCCGCTACTGACTATACGCTGTTTATAGTCGCCTCCTACGGTAAAATTATTCCACAAGCTATACTTGATATTCCAACACACGGAGTACTTAATGTTCACCCATCACTCCTCCCTCTTTATCGTGGACCATCCCCCATTGAGTCAGTTTTGCTTGATGGCATTATGACTACAGGAGTAAGTATTATGAAGCTAGATGCACAGATGGACCATGGACCTATTCTTACCCAAAGTGCATTTATCATTCATCCAGAATCAAATGCTGGAACAGTCGAAGTAGAATGTGGTCAGTTAGGTGGTGAGCTTCTAACACAGGTCATCCCACATTATCTAGAGGGTACTCTAATACCTAAAGAACAAGACCACAGTAAAGCAACTGTTTGTAAAAAAATAACAAAAGATCTCGGGCTCATTCACTTAGAAGATGACATAGATATTGTACGAAGAAAATTCCGCGCACTCACCCCGTGGCCGTCGCTCTACTTTTTTATTACTCATGGAGACAGAGATATACGAATAAAAGTTAATGAGGTAGATTGTGTTACAGAGAAAGAAAGTCGACTGGCGAAGGATTATATTCTTTCAGTTACACCCGAAGGGAAGAAGCAGATGGACTGGGAAAGCTTTAGGAGAGGATATTTAGGCGGCCATTACTCTTAGCCTTTGGCAATACAAAATACAGGAGCGGTGCCTACGGCACCGCTCCTGTATTTCGCTAAAAGCTAATAGCCAGAAAACTAATGGCTGCTATCTGAGTTCTATCTTTTCAATAATTACATCCTCAATCGGCTTGTCTCCCGGAGCGGTTTTTACTTGTTGTATTGCAAGAGCCGTTTCGATACCCTTCGTCACCTTTCCGAATACTGTGTAATTAGGTGGAAGTGGTACACCTGGGTTAGCGGTTACGATGAAGAACTGACTACCGTTTGTATTCGGCCCAGAGTTCGCCATAGCAACAGTTCCGAGGTTGTACTGCTCATCGCCTTTAAGCTCGTCATTAAATTTATATCCTGGTCCACCAGTGCCCCACGCTGCTTCGTTAGCCTTGTCTTTAGATAGTGGGTCCCCTGTTTGGATCATGAAGTCCTTTATTACACGGTGGAAGCGAACTCCATTATAAAAATTAGAACTAGCAAGTTTAGTAAAGTTTTCTACTGTTACTGGAGTTTTGTCTCCGAACGTAAATTCAATTACTCCTTTGTTTGTTGTGATTGTTGCTGATGCGTATTTTTTGTTTTCCATAGGTTGTGTTTGTGTTGCTGTTGTTGTAGCTACTATAGGCTGAGTTGTGGCACTTTGGGTGGTTTCTGTTTGAGATTGTTTAGCTTCTACTTCTCCAGCAACTGAGCTTGCTGCAGTTTTTTTGAGCTCATCAACTCCCATTGGTTGTAAGAAGTAAGCGAGTCCTCCCAATCCTACAATAAGTGCAGCTATTATGCTATAAGTAACTTTTGTTTCACTGTCCATAAAATTCTCAATTTGTTAGTCTTTTAAATAATGATTTTACCTTATGTGCACTTCGTCTGACAATAGAACGTTCTTTGTCTTTATGTTGTGACAATTCTCTGGTGAGCATGTCTTTGAGTACATCGATTGCCTTATAGAGGTCTTCTTGGGTAGTTCGTAATGTCGTCTCCTTTCCTCTGATATGAAGATTAGCTTCTGCTTGGAATACTTGCCCGTGAACATGATGGTTGGAAGTTTTTGATAGTTCTACGACTAGCTTCGCACTTGTGTCATCACGTGACACCAATTTATCAAGCGATTGCATTTTTTCTAACGTGTAATCACGAATTGCTTCAGTAATTTCCATGTGAACACCAGTAAGTATTGTATGCATATGTGTGTTTGAATTGGTTACTCAATAATATACTCAGTATATATCAAACTCAAGAATAAGACAGTAGAACAAAATAGAAAATTATACACAGTTTTTGTGTGAATAAACACTAGCATAATAAATATCCTTGATATACTAAATGCACAACACTATGTCAAAGCATCATTTCACATTTAAAGAAGTTTTCTTGTTTGGTTGGAACAAAACTTTGCAGCATGCATGGTTTATATTTCTAACATTTATTATTGGTAGTATTATTATTTCATCAACCGTCCTTAACCCTCTTCTTAATGTAGTAGTGGCTCTTATGGTTGGTCTTTCTCTGGCGTCTATTTCTCTTATGATTGTGCGTAATCATGCATTTTCATTTGCAGATCTTTTCTACCCTCTCCTTTCACCGCGTCGTGTTCTTAAGTTTTTTGCACTAGTCTCACTCTATGTTCTACCGATGCTTATCGTTATGTTAACTGGAGCAATTCTAGTGGTTGGGGCAGCAAGTGGAAGTGCTTCTGTTACTCTCTTTGGACTAATTATGACTTTCGTATTCTTCGTACCAAGCTTGTATGTAGCAGTTCGATTTAAGTTTTTCCCGTTCGTTGTTGTTGAGCATGAACATTCAACAATTAAGGATTTGGTGCTTATGACATATAAACTTACGGGTGGGTACTTCTGGGAAATTCTTGGCTTTATGGTTCTCGCTTGTATTCTTAACATTATTGGGCTCATTCTACTAGGTGTTGGTCTCCTGGTTACTGTCCCAGTTACGTTCTTCGCAGCATCACATCTCTACGATCGTCTCAAGAGTCACACAATGTAATCTGATTCTTTTAAAAATAAAACCTCATCAAACGATGAGGTTTTATTTTGCCTGGCATTTTAGTTATTTACTTTAGCATTTGTTCACAAAAAGATAGGTTGCAGAAACGTCCTTTTTCTTGTATGATTATATCTGTATTTAAGAAGAAATTTTTGAATATTTGACAGAAAATACTGTAAGATTAGCTATCTCTTACATGCAAACATATTCCGCGATAGCTCAGCGGTAGAGCAGCGCGCTGTTAACGCGTTGGTCGTAGGTTCGATCCCTACTCGCGGAGC
>JACCDT010982434.1_pt1 | contig 89687 bp, 184 predicted proteins | sample 7446291 | NCBI WGS metagenome assembly JACCDT01 (sample SAMN15323446, study PRJNA562643) | freshwater metagenome | isolation source: river surface water | place: USA:Blue River Watershed | collected 2017-08-17 | reverse complement strand
TTGCCGCAGGGGCCTTACTCAAAAGGAAAGAAAGAAAAGGGGGAAGTGCGAGCGCGCGTAGGACGTCCTACGCGCGCTCGCACTTCCCCCTTTTCTTTCTTTCCTTTTGAGTAAGGCCCCTGCGGCAACACGTCCATTCCAAAGGTTTCCCATGGCCCAGATCATCCCGTTCCCCAAGACTTCTCCGGATCCCATCAAGCACGTTCGTGAAGAGATGCTTCGTCTTTCGGGCGCCGCCGCCGAGGCGCTCGAGGCGCATGACAACGAAGCGGCAGCCGCCTACATGCAAGAACTGACCGCGTTCCTGGATCGCCAACCGGCGGAGGTCCATCAGCAGCTGGCACAACAGAGTCCCGGGGAGAAGATCGTCTCGCAGGGCGTACAGCATGTGCTGGACAAGGTCCTGAAGCGGTTGCTCGGTTAGTCTTCGGTGGTAGAGTGGTTATGGATCCTGCGATTCGTCACGTACTTGGCTCGCGTAGCTAGTACGGCGTACGGAAACCTAAAAGGTTGTCGTAGAGGTCTAAGACCCTCCCACCCGGTAGCGGTAGGCAAACTTCTTTTTTTTGGCTATCGTTGCTGCATGAAGCGTGTCATCAGTCTCCTCCTGTGCTTCGTGCTCGTGCTGCCTGCCTGTCCCCGCCCGATCCCGGGCCCAGACGGCGGTGTCACGAATCCGACTTCGGTCATGTCCGTGATCGAGGACATCAGCTCCATCCTCAACACCATCTTGCCGATCGCCATGATCTTCTTCGATCGGTACGTACCGCCCGGTCCTGCGAAGACGGCCGTCCTGGCATCGACGCGTATCGTCATCCAGGTCGCGGGGAACTGGCAGCAGAGCGCTGCGACCTATCGTGAACGGGGCGGAGATGCCTGTGTGATCTACGCGACCTCTGGCGCGCTCACCGACGCGTTGGTCAACCTCGCACGGGCGCTGACTTCAGCAGGTGTCGGTTGGGGCGAAGAGATCGAACAGCTCATCCAGGCCCTCGGATTGCTCACCGATCGCCTGATCGGACGCTGTCAGCTCGATGGCGTCGACGCGGGGGCGCTGTCCTGGTCGGGCGCTGTGGGTGATCGCGCTCACGAGCAGTTGCAGATGTTCCGGGACCAAGCGCGCTCTCGCGGAGTATCGCTGCTGCGTCTACCTGCGATGACCGCCGACAGCGTCCGCTGACCCTCCGGCTTCGAACTGTACACAACCTTTCAGGTATAAGGTTGTGTGGAGAACAAACTCCCAAAGGCCTTGGTGGCCGGGCGCACGCTCCTTCTGGAGATCGTGGCCCGGCACGAGGACCAGACCCCGCTTACCGCGCCGGAACGCGCGGTCATCCAGTCGCTCGCCGACTGGGCTAACGAGAGCCTGGATCGGATCACTGCCGATTCAGCAGGCGAAAGGGAATATTTCGCCTGGAGAGACTTGAGCGCTATGGCGACGATGTTGCTGCACGCCTGACGCAGCAACACGTCGCTATGGAAGAGGGGCGGGACCTCTCTTTGGGTATGATACACTTCACCCATGCCCAAACCCCCCTTTGGCTACAAGCCGCGCCCTGCCTCTGATCCCCATCGAGGCAAGCCCTTCAACCTGTCCTCGCGTCGACTTGGAGAACTCTTCGAAGCTGGAACCATCGAACTTACGCCGCTGCCGCAACGGACCTACCAGTACCGCGCAGGGAGCTGCACGGGTCAGAGCCTCGCCGGGGCTCTGCGGTACGTAATGAATGCGGCTGCGAAGCAGAACCTCCTTGGGTTCGAGCCGTTTCAACCTTCTGCGCTGGCGATCTACGCAGCGGAACGCGTCCTCGGCCACAACTTCGATACGGACGATGGGGCGCATCTCTCGGATGGTATCCAGTGCCTGAAGTTGCAAGGTATTCCGCGAGAGTCTGCATGGCCCTACGATGAGCGCAAGCTCTACGACCGACCGCCGCCCTCGGTATGGGAGGCCGGCGGTGTACGAAAACTGGTCAATAGCCGCCCCCTGATCCACGACGTAGCCGAGATCCGGCATGCGCTCGCCCTGGATTGCCCTGTGGTGCTGGGTGTCCCCTGCTATTCGACGTTCTTCTCGAACTATGCCTATGACACTGGGGACGTCGGAGAACCTGGAAGCGGAGAAGCCATCGCGGGATGGCACGCAATCTGGATCTACAAACACGATCCCGTCGAGCATCGTTTCTATTTTCGAAACTCCTGGGAGGACTGGGGTCCGGATGGCTGTGGCTCAATGTCTGACGATTACGTCACGCGTCGAGCCAACGAGATCTGGGCCGTAGGCGCTGTGCGTTAGTACTGCGTACGAACGAGTAGAAAAATACGCAGATCCCGGGTACAAGCTTTAGTCCCCTCTGATGTAGGGGTCGAAGGAGTGAAGGACGATGAACGACGAGACGGTGCTGGCCCAGCTGACGTCGATGCGTGACACCATCGAGAGTCTGGAGCACGAGGGCGCGAAGATCCGCGCGGACCTCAAGTTCCAGCGGAACCGCTACGAAAGGCTCTACAACGCCAACAAGGCCCTCGCCGACGAGGCCGGGTTCAGCAGCATGAGCAAGAAGAAGAAGGACGACGACGACGCCAGCGAGTAGCCCCTCGCACACACCGACCGTGTCAGTTCAGACGGGCGATCTACGGGGAACCGTAGATCGCCCGTCCGCATTTGGAGGATCCATTGGCTAACTACGCAAAGAACTACGCAAAGACGTACGAAACGGTAAAACGGCTGCGCGAGCTTTTTGCGAAGAAGCAGCAACTGTTCGTAGAACTGCAAGGAGCGTTGGCATCTCCGCTGGTCAAACGCCTCGTGGAGCTGCATCCGAGAGATTCGTTGCTCAAGAACTCGCTCGCGGCTCTGCCTCCCAAAATTGTCAAAGCTGTACAAAAACACCGTTGGGGATGGATCGAGCTGTCCAACTACGTACTGACGCTTCCAGGAGACGTCCAACTCGACGTCTGCATGGCGTTGCTCCCTTTTCTTTTGCCTGAGGAATCAGAATGACCAAGATCGACACCCCACAGCAACAGGCTGTTCAGACCTTCATGCAGACTCAACGTCGGCACTTGGCTGTGCGGGCTCGAGCCGGTACGGGTAAAACCTATCTCCTCGAGAAGGTCGCGCGGAACTTCTCGCCAAAGGAGCGTGCCGTAGCGCTGGCGTTCAACACGGCCAACGCCAAGGAGTTGAGCACACGACTCCCTCCGAACGTTCGCTGCTGCACATTCCACTCCCTCGGTTTCAGCGCGCTGAAACGAATGTGGGGCCAGAAGATGCAGCCTAACCGCGACCGACAGCGACAACTGGTCGAACGGATCGTCCCATTCAATACACCAAATCGGCTGTCGGCGATGAGCCATGTGCTGCGTGCGACGAGCTTGAGTATGAACGCTCTCGCGCAGACCGACGAAGAAGTGGCGGCCCTCATGATGGATCACGATATCCCTTTCGAGCAAGGGATCGAACCTCGGAGCTTCATCAACTGGGTCCTGGATACAATGGTTGCATCATTGCAGAAGACGAACACCCCGAGCTTCGACGACATGATCTATGTCCCAGCAGCTCTCAGCTGGCCTACGGGATCTTTTCAGAAACTCCTGGTGGACGAGGTCCAAGATACCAACAACGCCCAAATGGCGCTGGTTCGAAACGCCGCTGCCGATTCTGGACAGTTCAACATTTACGGAGACGACAGACAGGCCTTGTATCGGTTTCGAGGGGCCGGCGATGGGCAGTTTGATCAGATCAAGTTCGATCTGCAAGCTGAGGAGCTTCCGCTCAATTGGACCTTTCGATGTCCGAGACGAGTGGTGGAACTGGCCCAGACCATCGTAGGAGACTACACCGCCACGCCCGAAGCTCCAGAAGGAGCCGTCTACTGGCGGAGTGAATCGGCCATGCTCCGCGAAGCTCAACCCGGGGACGCCGTCATCTCCCGCACCAACTACGGATGCATGCGAGTGTGTCTCGCTTTTTTGCGTCGTGGCCGTCGGGCTCGTATCGTCGGCAAGAGTTTCATCGAAGAGCTCACTCGCCTGCTTGATCGCTCGCGAGCGAGGACTATCCCTGCCCTCCTGACATGGCTGGACACGTATCTCCCTGTGGAGATCTCTCGTTTGCGCGAGGCCAAAAGGGACGATCGTGCGGACGCCTTGGGGGATTCCGCTGAAACCTTGAGAGAGATCAGCGCCAATGCGGCCAACCTTCAGTCTGTCGAAGACCTTCGGCGCACGATCGACGAACTCCTCTCAGAAACCGCGCCCGAGAACACCATCCAGATCATGACCGTCCACAAGGCCAAAGGCCTTGAATGGGATCGGGTATGGTTGATCGAGTCGACTTTCAACGTCCGAAATACTGAAGGAGAGAACTGCTACTACGTAGGTGTGACACGTACGCGGCGAGAACTGTTTCTCGTTGCTATTCCTCAAGCCAACGGACGCACTCCTGGGTCTATCGCAAGAGACCTCTTGCCTCAGGAAATCATTCGACAATGGGAAAACGATGACTCTGAACGAACGGCGAACCGGTAAACACAAGATCACGGCAACCTTCGAAGTCGAGCTCGACGGGTGGACGGTAGAGGACGTGCTTTATGCCCTCCGAGAACGATTGGATCGCGTGGATCTGACGCTGGATGGCGAAAAAGTGACGTTCGATCTGCACTACGAACCGAACGTGCAACTCCGGGTTGAACGGCCTGAGAACCTGCATGCCTACGTCGAACGAGTACAAAATGTCGCCAAGCGGACTCAAACTGCTCTCGCCGCGCTGGGGATCCGCGTAACGACGCCAATTCAGGAAGAATGGCAGCAGCTCGAGGAGCTCACGACGAAGGACATCACTCCTGAAGAAACCCAGAGGGTCCTGACGTTGATGGACGGCATCCAAGAGCATCTGGACACCGTCTACACCGACGCCGAAAGCACCATGGAGCAGGCGCAATCGCGCTTGTACGCTCTCCGAGACCTCCTGAAGCTTCGGGCAAAGTTCTGATGGAGCTCGGCTTCGATCTGGAGGCCGCGCTGAAAGAGCTCGACGACACAGAGCCCGACGAAGAGGGAGTAGTTTCCGTTTTCGTCGGTACGGTGTTCAGTCTCACACCGAGCGGCAAGTACTACATGCCCTGGGCGTGTTCGAACGTCCAGGGCTGCGCGGGCTGCAACGGTACCGGTATCGTACGGTCCTCGGTGTCGCTGAGGGTGGCCAAGAAATGGAAGAATCAGCAACAGGTTCGACGCCTGTGGATCAAGCGGTACGGCGTACCAAGCGCGTGGCCGGAGCGGATTCGTCGACGTAGCGATCGGCTGAATCAACTCGCATCCAGAGCCTCAAGGGTCTGTCTCAATTGCGGCGGGGGTGGTTCGGCAGAAGCTTATCGAGACGAACTTTGGCAAGAGTTCGTCGAGAAAACGCTCCAACCGCTCGGCTGCTACCTGCGATCTGGTGATGGCGATCCTACAGACCTCTACCTGTGCACGTACAAGGAGACCAAGGAGCAAGAAGATGGCAGAACATGACCGCGACATCGCGGAAGCTTGGGCGGCCTTTCAACCTGTGAAAGCCGTCAAGAAGTATTTCCAGAAGGTCGGTCGACATCAAAACGGAGGCTCGATCTACGCGCGTCCAGGGACCATTCGTTTTTCCTACGACGATTATGGAGATATGCATTCCTACGACATGGACATCGGTCTTCGCTCGGAAGACAAACATGGTAGGTATCTCCTCCTCAACGCGGACGGAGCGAAGTCCAAGCGTACGGCGGATCATCAACGCACTCTGCTGCGAGCGGTTGAACGGTCAGGCTGTCGCTACGGTCTGGTCCCCTTCTCCGCGTTGGAAGGGGCAAGAATCGACCCTCAAGCGGTCCGAATCATCGATCGGACGCCGGATCGAAACGAAGTACGAATTCGCCAAACCGCTAAAGGACCGAAGGAGTACAGCGTTCACTTCCTTGGGGAACTTCTCTTTCGCGTACGTGGGAACTACTGGCTCTCGGGACTCGATCGAAACGATAACCCGTGGAAACGCATGTACTACCTCTGCGCTCTTCCAGGGCCGGCGAACACTGTGGAAGAGGCCTTGGAGAGCCTGCGACCCAAAGACGTGCCACCGGGGACACCTCGTCAAGGAGAGTGGTTCTTTCTTCCGGAGGATCTTCCCCGTTACCGACAGACGGAGAAGTTGACCAAGATCCCGATCATCAGCGAAAACCCCAACACACAGGGTCGCCGTCGAGAAGGTGATCGCGAGAATCGCCATGTCGCACAAGACATGGTCCTCCGTCCTACGGGCGTCTACGTACGGCGTACGATCAGCGATGACGAGCACACCCGATTGAACCTCGGGATGCAATGGCATCGTGTTCGTAAGAACCTCGCGAGGATCGGTTTCCGCTACACGGCAGGACCGGGTATACAAGTCGATTAGAGCACGTTAGATTGTGGTATGACCAACCCACTGTCCACAGAAGACCTTCGCGTGTTGGAGGGCGACGATAACATCAAGGTCCGGTTGTTGGTGCAATGGACCCGCGACATGGCTCAAGAGCACCTCCTCTACTACGTACGCCACCTGTCCCAAAAATACTTCCGCACGCCGACACATCCAGAGATGCCAGTCAAACTCTGGAGAGCCATGCAAGAAGGCCCGAAGACCATGCTGGAGGAAGAAGTTCGGATGGTAGAGACCTTGTCCGAACTCTGTCAGGGCTGGTGGCGTTACCTCGGGACTCCAGTGGAACCTGCGCAATTCGTATCCTTGGACGAGTGGCGCCAAGAATACGGGATTCAGTCAAAGTGGATGTAAGGCCCGAGCAATACGTAGGAGAACAGCTGCGGAACTACCGCACAAGGGCCGGGTACACCCTCGAGGACCTTGCCCGTCGATGCGAGGTCACGGTCGGATACTTGTCTCGTGTCGAGAATGGGCATACGCGCTTGAGTGCAGAACAACTTGAGCGGATCTGCCGATACCTGGAGGTCCCAGCTCCCACTACACAAAAACTCTTCCAAGCGCTCCGGCAGCTCCCTCCGAGCGTCGTGGAACACTTCCTGAAAAACCCCCAGACCTGGGCGCATCTTTCTTAGTCTGGGAGGACTTTACTTATTGGTAAACTTCCGTATAGTTCGAGGATGCTCGACACTCCGAGGTATCCGTTCCGCGCACAGACCAAAGCCCTCGACCTCGCTCCAGCGCATCAACGCTGGTGGAAGAAGAACCGCCCCACCTGGAAGTTTCCTGTACAAGTGGCCTTCGATGGGCGCTTCGTCTGTATCGCCGACAGTCGTTACGAATTGGTACCGGACAAGGACGGCTTCGTGTGTCGACGTCCCCGTTCTACGATTCTCGTCGGTCGAATCTACCCGTACGGTGTACGACAGACGCTGACCCCCAGCCTGCATAGAGAGCTCTCGATTCTCCGCGCCGCACTCTGGAACAAGAGCTACCCGGCGCCTCTCTGTTACGATCTCACGGATGGTACTCGCGTACATCCGGGACCCTGTCTCGAGAGCCACCCCAGACCAAACATCCTCCGGGCCTGCTACACCCTCAACGAAAAACGCGCTTACGAGTGCGTCATCTGTGGAGAAAGGTTTCTGTAATGAGCAAAGTGTGTAAGACCGCGCAAGGTACGCCGTACCTGCGCGACCCTGAAGCGGTATGCGTTGCTGCGACAACGCCCGATTTCAACGCAGATGTGATGACGTTTCTCCAAGACTACGACACGGAGTTCGGATCAGGCCTCGAAGACTACGTCCGTGCGGAAATGTCTACAGACGATCCGGCGGTGCTGTCCATGTTCGCCGGACAGCTCTGCTACTTGGCCTTCGGCCACAAGCGGACCCCCATCGAAAACATCCACCAGTACATGGCGAACATTCTGGTATCCGGCCACGGCTCGGTCCTGGAACATGTGAACTTCTCGTACCTGCTCTACGGCATCGACCGCGCGACGACGCATGAGCTGGTTCGTCATCGGGTAGGCTTCGCAGTCTCCCAAGTTTCGCAACGCTACGTCAACGCAGACCGCGTACGCTTCGTCTTGCCCTGGGAAGACCGAGACGAAGAAGGGATGAAGCTCTTCGAGCGCCATATCGATCGTGCAGCCCAGGAGTACGAGGATCGTACGGAGTACCTGATGCGGAAGTTCCCGCGCCAAGAACACGAGACCGCGACCGATCACCGCAAGCGGATTCAGTCGAGTGCGAGATCCGTGCTCCCGAACGACACCGAAGCTCCCTGCGTGGTCACGATCAACGCCCGTAGCGCCCGACACATGATCGCTCTCAGGACATCACCAAAGGCGGACGTTCGAATCCGCCGGCCCTTCATCCAGATCCTCCGAGACCTTCAGGAACGATCCCCGGCGCTCTTCAGGGACTTCGAGCTCCAGCTGCTCCCCGACGGGAGCTTCGGCGCCAGCACGTCTTATCCCAAGCCGTGAACGACTCCTGCAACACTTGCGGTACGGCGTACCGAATCGACCGCTTCGATGAGCAACGCTGGAGACACTTGTGCCCCTGCGAGCTCAAGACCCGTCTGCGCTGCGGTAAGTGCAAGGCGCTGGCCACCCACTATCTCTTGGGGGTGGACGGCTCTCTCGATCGCCCCTCTTGCTCGGATCATGGGGTCCCTGAAGAGGACATCGGAGCCATCACACGTCCAGAGCCAGAGGCCGCTCCCCCAAGGACCCCAGCCGTCGGCAAGGTTCGCGCTTCCCCACCTTCTCAGGCCCGTAGTGTGCCACGCTTTCAATCTCTGGAGGCCTTCACTACAGAAGTCCGGAAGAACGACTATCTCGTCCTCTGCAAACACTGTCTAGACGAACATCGACACGGCGACCGCGACTGCATCGTCGACGACTACGGCGCCTTCGACACACGTTGCCCGAAATGCCACAAGGCTGGGTACTACGCAGCGTTGAAAAACGCCTCGTCTGGTGCTACCCAAGGGCTCCCCCGCGACGAAATGCGCTGCTCGTTTTGCGGTGCACGGGCCCGCGAACAACCTCGATGACTCCAGGTATTCGGTTTTTTGAACCGAAGCCTACGTTTCTCGCTTGGGCCAAAGCCAACCTCCGCGCCCGCGTCATCTACGACGTGGGTGCGGGGGATGGGCATGTCGCGCGAGCGCTGAAAAACCAAGGTCTTCGAGTATGTGCATTGGATCTATATCCACATGAGGCAGCGGAGGTAGAGATCCTTCCCGTCGATGCGACGCGATTCTTCTATCTCGAAGAGTCAGTCGTCATGCTCTGTCGGCCGTGCCACGGGGACTTTGTCGAACGAGTCATCTCGCGCGCCCTCGAGCAAAACGTACAAACGTTGGTATACGTAGGACTGCGCAAGAACATTGACCGGGATCTCGGAGACTATGCGCCTCTCTTTCAAGAAGTACTGACTAACGCAGGAAAAAAAGGTGAAGTAGTCCTCATCAAACGAAAGGAATCAAGAGCTGACTGACGAAGGATGGATCCGCATCAACGGCGCGGGACACAAAGGGAGGAGGACCTTTACCTGCCCGAAAGTCGACCCGACGCCCGCACAGAAAGAATGGCTCAAAGCGCACGGACACGACCTGGACCCGTACGGTCTAAATGAAGACCCGTTGACTCCGGAAGAAGAAGAACGGGCGGCTTTCGAACGATACAAGAAGGCCGCCGAACAACGCACAGGAAGACAGGTGAAGTGATGGACGAAGTAATCAAGACGGCGGAGGACGCGCCCAAGCCCAAGCAGCATCGAGGCTTCGCTGCGATGTCCCTCGAAAAACGGCGAGCGATCGCGGCAACTGGAGGCAAAGCGTCACACGCCAAAGGTACTGGGCACAAGTGGACGACAGAGGAAGCTCGGGAGGCGGGCCGACGCGGAGGGGTGGCGTCACATGCCAGCGGTAGGGCGCATCGCTGGACGACAGAGGAGGCACGAGCTCTCGGCAAAACCCGCAAGCAGAAAGGTTCCGAGACGTGATGACTGAAGAAGCCGTTCTGCAAGTAGGGCAGTACCTTCAACACCGTGTCGCCAAAGCGCTGGATACCGGCTATTCCAAAGTCGAATTCAGCGTGAAACTTCTAACGAATGGCGAAAGTGAGCTCACCGCGCGGCGTCCCGACAACGACGAGCGCGACGATGACGAGTACAACCCGCGCGCCATTACGGTTACAGGAGCCACTCAAGAAGCTCTTGGAGAACGACTGGCGAAAAAGACGGACGAGATCCGTTGTGCGAGAGCTTTCGCATCTTTCCTGACGCTTCTTCCTGCGGATACCGCTCACGCCTTGCGGGCCCATGCTGAGCGGGTGCTGAGCATCCAATACAAGGTCTATCTGGGTGATCGGAATCAAAGCAAGGAACAGTTCGCGCTCGGGCTGCTGGAGGATACCTACCGAGAAGAAGTGGCCAATGCTGTGGAGCTGATGCTGACTGATCTCAAGAACGGTGAGATCAGGACCGAAGAGCAGTACCAATACTACCTGTATGATCTGCCTTCGATCCACGGGGAGTCGGACGCGTACCGGATTCTTTTGTGCAGCAACAACGCCGACGCGGGAGAACAGACTTCACGCGATCCGACTTTCCTGGCGGCGGAAGCTTTCATCGCAGATGTGACATACGAGCTGTCCCGTTACGGAATCGAACCGTCGGCGATCGAGGAGAGAGAGTGCGCTGCTTGCGGAAACGTGGTCGTGTGGACCAACGATCCTGAGACGTGCCCCCGCTGCGATCTTTCCTTCGATACCCAAGAGAAACCAGGGCACAGGCAGAACGGTATTGTCCTCTGCGACGACTGCATCGAGGAAGGCGCCACCTTCGACGCACCGCTGCCTCCCGGTACCTACGAGTGCTCCGCTTGCTCGACGGAGTACTACAACCCCAAGGAGAAGACCTGAAATGATCCACCACGACGATCGGCCCTACGATGTGGCCGCCACGGAGGCGGGCCGTGTGATGCGGGCTCGCCTGCATCAAGACATCGAACGAGCTCGCGGTATGGCGACGCAGGCCATCGAGCGCATCTATGATGACATCCCCGAAGACAAGATCGCAGCGGCACCACAGCTGACCTTCGGGTATCACGACGAGCTTATGGTACGGTGCGAGGATACCTGGGAAAGGGTCAATCCCTGGGCCCTGGAGCAGATGGCGCAAGCCGTAAACCTTCGGAGGGACTACCTGCAAGGACTGCTCACCTCAAACGAAGCATGGGCTCAAGAACTCGCCATTCACACGCTCAACGAGTTCTTCCAGCACCGGGAGAGTCGACATCTCCTGCGTTCGGTTCGTGGAGAGGTCCGAGGGTTCCTGTCTCCACGGTATCAACGCCGGCACCCGGGGTATCTCCTGGAAGGCTTTCTGGCGGCGTGTAAACGGCACGGGCTCCTGGCCTACGAGGCTTGGTGTTCTTCGACTCGACATGGGGCCAGAGCGATGCTCGATCGCATCATCGAGCCCGTCCCCAACGAACCGATCGGTATCGGGGTCTACTACGGCGAAAGCCCCTACGGTAAAGGCGCCACAGAGATCTCGATCTCCATCCAGCGGATGTTCTGCACGAACCAAGCCATCATTGAGCAGAACCTGCGAGCCGCACACATCGGAGGCAATCTCCCTGATGACATCTCGTGGAGTGACGACACCTACAAGGCCGACACTCGCCTCATCGTGATGAAGATTCAAGATCTCATCGAAGGTTCCGTCGCTCCTCAGGCGCTGGACAAGCTGGTCGCACGGATCCGTCTCGCACACACGAAGAAGCTCGATCCTGGGAAGTTTCAACGCTTTCTCACGGAGAACTTCACGAAGACGAACGCCGCGCAAATCAGCGAGATCTACCGGACAGGGGGTGTCGAGCTGCTCCCGCCGGGCGATACACACTGGCGGGCGTCGAACGCGCTCTCCTACTTCGCGCAGAACCTGACGCTCACGGACGAAGAGAGCATCGACGTCCAAAAGCTCGCTGGAAAACTTCTTCCGGAGAAGTGATGTAATGGACGCCCTGCGACGTCTGATCCTCGCAGCGGCGCTCCAGTACGGCGTACCCGCAGAGCTCCTCCAGGCCGTCTGCCGCCTGGAGGGGTTCTGCGGAGTGCACCGCCCCCGGAGCAGCCAGCTGTACCCCAGAGACGAACAACCGGACCGAGCCGCCCACGCTCTCGCGCGTTGGTACCGGTACTGCGGTTCCTGGACAGGGGCCTTGCAGTACTTTCACACTGGGGAAACCTGCCAAAACCGACCATGTCCTCGCCGACGAGGACATCACCATCGTCGCTCCTACGCCGAAGAAGTCTTCTACCTCGCGAGGCATCGATGGCTATAACTTGCCTCGTCTGTAATGAAGCGTTTGGCTATACGTCAAACGACACCCCTAGTCATCGTAACGGGAGCTATCATAAATACGGAGTATGGGTAGTCGCTCATCGCCTGGATTATGTATTCATTCGAGACAACGAACTGCCGATGTTGGAAAGGCGCAAGATCCAACTGGAACTTTTGCAAGCGCCTATTTTCCGGATCGGACAAGGGCACTACTCCTACAAGTGGGCACGACGTACAGACCTGATCGAGTACCTGTCAGACCTGGAGAGCGCGGGGCCTCTTTCCAAGCGTCTGCAACAACTCTTGGAACGCGCAAAGGATCCTAAAAGCAATGGATACTGTGCCGTCGGGCGCTGAGACCTCTTTCAGGTACTACGTACTAATGGCGAGGAGCTTCGAGCAGCGAAACTACCTGGAGCCACAGCCCGGGGGGGCGTCCCATCGCGATTCTCGATACAGACAAAGAGGCCCTGGAGCAACTGGCTCTTGAGCTGACCTCGTGGGACCTTCGGGACCTTTACAAGACATACACCATCGAAGCCTACTGGCCCTACGCCCAAGAGAACCAAGATCCAGAGGAGCTCCAGCATACGTGGAAACTTCTTGTCGAATACTGGGCTCGTGAGGGGCTCGAGCCGGAATTCGCTTCCTATGAAATTTGGTGGGAGGAGCGCTTTCGAGCACCGAAGAACTGCCCGCCGGGCTTTTACGAAGCATTGGCTCGCGACATCGGGAAGCTCTTCTACTACGTCGTCTCGGTCCCTATCGACGAGACCCTTCAACATATGCAGGCACGACTTCTCCGGTGACGCCTGATAATGTCCACAAAGAGAATTCTCACGCTGCTACTTCGAACACATTCGAACGCTTGCGTTGTCGCAGACTGTGACATCTGCTTCGCGGTGCAACAAGGTCTTGCAGGGATCGCATCCGAGCTCATCCAGCGCGTTCGGCCTCTTTCACGAGAGCATGCTCGATCCTTTGAGCGGCTCTACACACCGGAACTCCTCGTTCAAGAAGCAAACCAACTGCAACGCGGCACCGAACAAATCGAACTTCGGTTGAACAATCTACTGATGAAAGTACATGGGCAGCAATGCACTGACGCCTCTTGCGATGTCTGTGGCAATCTTCAGCGAGGTAATCTCCTTCTTGCGACGCGTGAGCTCATCCAACGTGGACAAGTAATCCCGGCTCTAGTCTCGCTTTATCTAAAGTTGTTCACTGATGAACGACTTCGGCAAGAACTCGCTCGGTTGCAGCAAGATCCCTTCGAACGTTTGTGGGATCTTGTCTACGAGGTGCACTTCTGCGAAGACAACCACTGCGCGGTGTGCGCGGCTCTGAAGCTGCGCCTCCCAGTCGTTGCGGCCCGACAGCTGAGCAATGTAGTTCAGTTGCCAACCAAAAAGAAAGAACCCATCGAATTCCTCCTGGACGACGTCTATACCCAAGAGCGGTATCTGCAAGAACTCCGTGCACTGATGGAGGCACCGCATACCGCCTGCCCTACTTGCGGCGTTACGCTGTGGGTCGCTCCAGGGGCCGTCGTGTGCGATGGGTGCGAAACATCGTTCTTCTGGAACACAGCGGAGGATCAACCCCATGGCTGAGAGCTACGGGTACTACTACATCGTGATGGAACGTCACTGGGACACTTGTTTCGACGACTGCGTCAGCAGTACCAAACAAGGTCAACCGGTTTTTGTGATCGACAGTGAGAGGGACGTCGCGGAACAATACGCACGAGAAAGGACGCTCGAAGTACTTCGGACGAGCGAAATTTATCTCCTGCGATACTTGACTCCCAACCATTTCGAATGGTCCGCTGATCCTGAGTTGAGTCAGACTATCGCAAAGCTTCGCACCATCTACAAATTGCGTAGGTGGAAACCGGGTTACTTCGTCGAAAAATGGCTCGATGAAGATTGTCCGCTCCCCACGAAAGCTCCCGCAGACTTCTATGAGGCCCTCGCCGACTTGGTCAAGGACGCCTTCTACTTCATCGAGACCCTCCCCATTCCGCCGCCGCGAGGGTGAGATGCCGGAGAGCTACGGGAACTACTACATCGTTACCAAACGATACATCGAAGATCGTTCTCGAGGGTCTACCTCCGAAGAAGAAGAAGAAGGAGACCTTACGGGTTGGCGAGATCGTTTCTTTCTCGTCGACGCGGGAGAAGCCGTACGAGTCATTGACTCCGACGAAATCCTGGCTAAACAGTGCTGCGCGGAGCTGACCGCTCGATGGTTGGCGAAAGGCGAGACGCGCCTTGGTGCCTATCTCTCTGACGAGGAAGATAAGCTCGTCCTCTTTCCGAGGCACGAGGCCAAGCTCCGTCGTGCCTATGAGATCGGGCGTCTCGCCAAGCTCCCAGTACGTCGTACGTACAAGGCCTGGAAGTACCGCGACTTCCCGGTACCGCCTAATGGCCCGGCCGAGTTCTACACCCTGCTCGCCGAAGTGGCCACTGACTGGTTCTACTACATCCAGACCGTGGAGATCCCCTCTCCATGAGCATGGGTAAGTACTACGTCGTCATGCAGCGAGTCTTCCGAGATGTCGGGTATAAAGAATACCACTTCGACGATACCGACGGAGGAAAACCGGTAAAGATCATCGACTCAGACCCCGAGCTGGCTCGTCAAGACGCTTGGGATCGGACCTTGCGTCGTTTCATGGATGGTGCCGATGATCTGAATCGTTACAGCCTCGGAGACTCCTGTCGAATTCCAGGCTTCGATGCGGCCTTCAACGAGAGCACAGAACTGCGAGTCGTCTGGGTTACTCGAGCGGCCTGGGGAACGAATAATTACAGGCTCCCGGCGACGACTTCCGCCGCTTTCTGGGAAGCTCTGCGCCCGGCCATCGAAGGCTTCTTCTACTACGTCGAGGAGGTGGAGATGTGAGCTCGTTGGGTACGTACTACGTCGTCATGGGTCGACACTTCTGTGATCGTTACGAGGAGGACCCGCTCGAGCAAACAGACGCAGGCTACCCGTGCAAGATCATCGACACGGATAAGGAACTGGCGGAGCGTGTCGCCTGGGAGATGAGTTTGGAATATCTCCGGGAACAGGTCGAACTTCGCGACTACTCGGTTCGCCCCACGCGGGAAGAATTCCAAGCAGCGCTCGACACTCTCCCTAGCGAACTTCGAGCAGTCGGCAAGCCTTGGGAAAGTCTTCAAAGCTGGGCAAAGAAAAAGTGGACCTTTCCGAAGAACGCGCCAGCTGCGTTCTACGAAGCGCTGCGCCCTTCTCTGGAAGGGGTGTTCTACTTCGTCGAAGCGGTGGAGATGTGACTTACGAACAACTGGGTACGATGGTTTACCGGTTGCACCGATGCCAATGCGAAAACGAGCACTGTGACATCTGTGTAGCCGTGGACAATGGGTTCAACCTGCTCGCCGCAAGGATCCTGGACGGAGCGACGGAAACTCCTCCGAAATTCACTGCAAAGGTAGGCCGGTACAGTCACGAGGAGTTCCTGGAAGAAATCGCACGGTTCAAAGAAGCCATCGGATGGGCGAAGTGCCCTAAATGCGATGCTCTCCTCTATGGAGAAGATGGGGAGCAGACCTGTAGCAATTGTCTTCATGCTGAGCGGTTTTTCATGCGACGCGTCGTAAAGAAATTCCCCTGGCGAAGGTCGCGCACCACATAAGAAAGGACAGACATGACGACCGAAGAGATCGAACGCGTGCTCCTGGTTGCACGAACCGCCTATCAGGTAGAAACCACAGACGACAGGTCCCACCTCGTGGATGCTTCACAAATGGAGCTGCTCATCTGTCCTCCTGGATGTAGCGGTCCTGACGATGTCCACCGGCCGGGGCTCTGGTCGATCGGTCTGGGGGAGCAAGGTACCCAACAGATGGTGGTAGTCACGGGCGCTACACTGCACGAGGCCTTCGAAGCCCTCCGCAATGTCGTCCAAACTCAAGTAGAAACCGTCCGAAACCTTCTTCCAGACGTCGTGCCGGAGGCGCCATGACCGTCATCAGGACCGTCCGGGAGCTCATGGCCGCTGTACGGGAAGGCAACTCCACAAGCCTCGGAGGCTACCCCCTCTACTTCTACATGGAAGATGGCGAGACGATGTGTCCTACGTGTGTCCGGGACAACATCTTTCAAGTAGCCCGAGCGACCCGCGACCGAAATGACAAAGAGTGGGCCGTGGAAGGCCACGACATCAACTACGAAGACCAAGAGATGCAGTGCGCGAGCTGCAACGAACAAATCCCGCCGGCATACTCCGAAGACGACGACGATGAAGACCCGGAGGAGGAGGAGGAGGAGGAGGTCACCGACGGACCCCACCTCAACAAGACCGTGAAGTTCTGGGGTTGTGCCGCGAAGGTCGTAGCGGACGACGGCGTCACCTGGGTTACGGTGGTCATGGTGGGAGATGACACTCGGCACCGGATGCCTCGCGAAGATTGCGAATTCCTCGAGGAAGAGGACTACTGTGCGGAGTGTGGTCAGATCGGCTGCACGCACGACGGGCGAGAACGAGAATGACCAAGTCCTACATCATCGTTCGTCCGGATTTCGTGGACATGGACGGGATGCTTGATGACTTGGGGCTCGCCATCTTCGTCGAAGAGGCCGGAACGGATTACACCGCCGCCTGCGCCCGCGCAGACGAACTCACCCTCGAGATGTTCCGGGCGGGCTTCGAGCTGCGGGTGTACTTCGACTTCGCGGGCGAGGAGTTCGAAGCGAACCTTCGTACGACGTACGCGCGCTTCAACGTGCCGCTGGACAACGTATGGTCGGTCCCTGCCCTCGCGGCAGAAGAGTTCTATCAAGCGGTTCTCCAGCTGATCGGCCGTTACTTCTACTATGTCAAGAACAAGAACGCGGCGGACATCAACACGGTACGAAAGGAAGGCGAACATGCGGTACAACGTGACTCTGAGTAGCTTCGCTGAGCTCAGCGCGATCGTCGAAGTCGAGGCAGAATCCGAAGAAGAAGCGAACGAACTCGCTCTCGAAAAAGACGACATCGACTGGGACATCGTGGAGCACGAACAACATCGAACGGTCGATGCCGTCGAGGAGGACGAATGACACAGATCAACCCGGAGCTGCGTGCTCGGTGGGAGCGTTTTCAGGCGGATCAGAGTCGCAAGGATCTGACGTTCTTCCGCCCCTACCGGGATCAAGGCGGAGCCCAACCGATGCCGGAGAACTATCGACGATCAACACGCGAGTTCAAGCGCTCGGTTCCCGAGATCTCTTGGGAACATTCCAAGAGCGGGGTCAAGTTCGCAAAGTTCATGCACGAGAGCTTCGAAGTCTCCGTCCGTGTCGAGTTCGACGAAGCAGACCTCGAGTTCATCGGTTCATTTCACAACAATATCGCCTATCGGCCTGCGAACCCGTCGCGCGTAGGTTGGAACTTGCGGGACAGGACGTTCCCGTACCCTCGCTGTAAGGGGACGCAACACCGGCACAGCTGGCGCTACGGGGTCTACGATCGCAAGCACCTGAACTTGCAGAGACGTGGGGAGTATCGCTACGGGGTCCTGGAGAACTACGACTACGAGGACGTGCGCGTGGGCTTCTGGCACCAGGGGTACTCCAAGGCCGAAGCTGATCTGCTGGCCCGTCGCGTATTCCAGGAAGCGGTACAGGAGTTCGAACTCGCGGGTTCTGGTCAAGAGTGTTACTACCGGATCGAAGTGCAAACGCGGTTTCCGGACGATGACGCGATCCTGGGTGAAGACAGCTGTAGGAGCATTCTCTACGACGACACCGCCCAACTGAATGAACTCGTCTGGGAACAGGTGGCCGTAGCCTGTGCGCAAGCCCGACGATCTGTCGCTCAACGACGCCACGAACTGAGCGCTCTGCTCGAAAGGTATGACACATGGCTGGCGACCCATGGATCCGTGACCTCCAGCGATGGGATCCCGGCGGCGTCGACCGACCTTGGCTCGACCCTCTGAGCCCTCAAAGGAGCTGGGATCAAACACCTACGGCGCAGATACTGCTTCGAGCCCTCGAAGAACGCTTGGGTCCAGCGGCAGTGTTTCCGGTGGTGAAGGACATCCTGCGTCGAATCCCCGCGCATGACGAATACAACGACATCAGAGCGAAGCTGCTTCAACCTACAGCTCTGAATCTGGAGGAGCTCAACCGAGTGCTCTCCTGGGCCGCACGTACCGAAGACACGCCACACACCTGGGGTCCCCGGTGCATTCTTCAAGCACTTCTTGGTATGGACTACTGGCGGTTGGCCTACTACGCCGAACGTTTCGTAGAGGGGCACAACTTGTCGTACGTCGTACGAAGGCGCTTCCCTGTGGAACACTTCACCGGCTGAAAGAAAGCGACAACATGTCTGATTCCGAAGAAGAGCTGCGCGCCGAAATCGAACGACTTCGCGAAGCGCTCCAAACCCAAGCGAATGCCGTACGACAGCTTACTACGAGCTCTGCACGTCGGCACGAGCTCGATGCGCGAGATGCAGCAACACTCCGACGCCGACAAGCCACCCCTGGTGATGTTCTGGCGGCGTTGGCGTCTGCACGCGAAGACGCACGATGTTGGAACGCTCGTGCGACCGAGCTGGAGACCGAACAGGAAGATCTCTTCCGGCGGGTACGGGGCGTGCTCCGGGTCTTCGGTGTCGCTGATTGCGACAACCCCATCGATGCACTGGAGTCCCTCGCGAGTGATCCTAAGAGGACGTTCGTGGATGACCCGATCTTCGATGCGACGGATGGCGCCCACCCGGCATGGTGGCGTGGTCACGACTACGTAACAGAACGCTGGAAGGAACGGGTCCAGGCCCTGGAGGCACAGCTCCAAGAACGAACCCAAGAGCGAGACAGTTACCAACGAGAGACAGAGAAGCTCTCCGCTCGTTACTTCGAAGGGGCCACGGCAGCGATCGAGGCCTGTCGGGGTGTAAAGGTGACGATGCTCAACCTCGCCGATAGTGGTGGCGGCTCCGTCTCCTGTTACGACGCGTTCGGAGAAGAGAACCCGTATCCAGCAGACATCGGCGAATGCGAGATGATCGCGGTGGGTGCGTGCTTGTGTGTCGAAGCCATCGAGAAGCTGATGGCCCAACCGAAGTAGTCCTTACCTAAAAGGAGAGAACATCTGGGTATAAGGCAGTATGAACCACTCCTCCTCCGAGTCCTCGGCCCCCGCCACCTCCACCTTCACCATCGCTACGCACGATGGGGTGTTCCACGCGGACGACGTGTTCGCCGTAGCCGTCCTCCTGTTGGTCTACGTCCAGGCCAAGGTTCTCCGCACCCGGGATGCGGCAAAGCTCGCCACGGCCGACATCGTGGTCGACGTGGGGGGTCTCTGTGACGTGATGCGGTGCCGTTTCGACCACCATCAGCGGGGTCGAGCCGGCGCGAGGGAGAACGGCGTGCTGTTCTCCTCCTTCGGCCTCGTGTGGCAGGTGTATGCTGCACAACTCTTGCCTCGTCTTGGCGTTCCGGACGAACACCGGGAGGCTGTGGCGACGACGATCGACAAGGTTCTCGTCCAACCGGTGGACGCTTTGGACAACGGACAGAACCTCTACAAAGGAGGGGAAACCGTCTTCGAGGGTATCTCTTCCATGAGCATGTCCCACGTCCTCAGCGGCTTCAACCCTACCTGGGCCGACGAACAGAAGGACTACGACAAAGCCTTCCTCGAGGCGGTCGCTTTTGCGCAGGCCATCCTGCGCAATCAGGTTCGTTACGTTCTCGGGGGTCTGTTGGCCACCGAGGGAGTACGGCACGCCATTCAAGCGGCGAACGAGGGACCCCTCGTTCTTCTCCCCCGGTTTCTGCCGTGGGCTGAACAAGTTCGGGATGAAGCCCCGAACGCCATGTTCGTGATCTTCCCCTCCGAGACGGGGACCTGGATGGTCCAGGCGATCAACAAGACGCCGGGCACGTTCGAGTCTCGGCGTCTGTTGCCGGAGACCTGGGCAGGGTTGCGAGACCAGGACTTCGCTCGGGTGACGGCGATCGAAGACGCCGTCTTCTGTCACCCGGGACGATTCATCTGCGGAGCGAAGACGCAAGCGTCGGCGCTCCAGCTTGCGAAGCTCGCCTTGGAATAGGTTCAGACCGCGAGCCTCGCCATCTCGTGCTGAAGGTGATCTTCCTCGTCCCCGTCGGTCAGGCTCGCCAGGAGCCCGGCCGGCGGGGACGGGGGCGCTTGCCTTTGGCTCCCGAACATCTTGAGCTGCGTCGCCGCGTCGAGCTCTCCGGTCCCCAGCAGGCCGTTGGCGTGCTGCCAATCGGCACAAGCGGCGGAGCTCTTCGGGCCCCAGGCGCCGTCCTGTTTCACGCCGAGGATGCGCTGTGCCGCGAACACCCGCAGCGTGTGCTCAATCAACTGGTGTTCCCGGATCGAACCCTGCGGGCGCGCACGGGTCACCGGACCCTTGTAGCCTGCTTCGATCAGCGCAGGGAACCAGCTCTTCTCCTCCCAGAAGAGCTTCCCGGTCAGGCGGTACCGATGACCGTCAGACGCGTTCTTCGGGACATAGGCCAGGAGCCACGCCCGGAAGAAGTCTTCGTAGGAACGGAAGGCCCGGTAGAAACAGGTCTGCGGGTCCCCGGAGCCCTTGTTCCCGAGCGCTCGAGCCCAGTACCGGGGTGTCCCGTCGGGATCGCGCGCCGAGGTACGGGTGATCTTCCAGCCGCCGAGGTTGTTCGCGAGGTACCGCTGGCCCCAGGCAGCTTCGTTCATCGTGTTCGCCGCGACCCCGAAGGCCTGAGTCCAGGAGCACCCGGCGTTGCGGAGGTGATCGAGACACGTCGCGATGAACTCTGCCTTCGGGGGCAGCGAGCTCCCGGCCTTGATCTCACGTTCGGGGTCCAGCCATGGGGGCGGGGCTTGCAGGGGTCCTGTCCATTTTGCCATGGTGCTAGCATAGCCTGTACGTCGTACTATTGGTACGTGAAGGACCTCTACGCCGACATCCGCACACCTCTCACACCCTACCAGCGCGACCTCGCCGAAAAGCTCAAGGCGAGTCATGGTGTGGTCGCCTTCTGGGGGACCGGGAAAGGTAAGTCCCTCGGGGCGATCAACGCCCAGGAAGAGCTCGGCGAGCCGACGGAGATCGTCACGCCGGCCGCCCTTCAGGAGAACTACCGCAAGGAGCTCCTCAAGCACACCGGGCGCATCCCCAAGGACATGCGGATTCGTTCCTACGAACGCGCGGTCCGCGACGCAGACACGGAGCCGCTGAACACCAACGGTTTGGTGATTTTTGACGAAGCGCACCGTGGGCGGAACAACGGCACCGGTGCCTCAGATCTGTTGCGGGAAGCTCGTCGCGCCAAGTACCGCCTGCTGCTCACGGGCAGCGCCATCTACAACCAGCCGTCGGACTTGGCGCCCCTGTTGAACGCCGCCGCCGGGCGTAGCGTGGTTCCTGACGATCCGGCCCTGTTCAAGCAGACCTTCATCGGTACTCGTACCGACCCTGTACCTCTGCTGACGTCGCTCAAGGGTCGCGTTCTTGGCCATCCGGTGGAGCCCGTGGCGATGCCGACCTTGATCAATCGGGAACGGTTGATCCAAGCGGCCAAAGGGTACGTCGACGTGCAGCGCGGAAACACCGCTGACTTCCCGTCGAAGCACGAGTTCGATCACGAGATCGAGATGAGCCCGGCTCAGATGAAGATGTACAACTTCTTCCTGGGAAAGATGCCGTTCTATCTCCGCGCGAAGATCCGACAAGGACTCCCGATGTCGAAGCAGGAGTCCCAGGAGCTCAACGCTTTCCAAGGCGCGCTCCGGCAGGTTTCCAACACCCCGAGAGGCTTCACCCAAGATATTGATGATGCGACCGAGCTCGAGCACACGCCGAAGATCAAGCGCGTGATCGACAACATCAACGAAGCACGCGCCAAAGACCCCAATTGGCGCGGGATCGTCTATTCGAACTACCTGGATTCCGGGGTCCACCCGTTGGCGCGCGCGTTGACGCAAGCAGGCATCAACCACCACGTCTTCACCGGAGGGGTGAACGACAAGGTACGCGCCCAGATGGTCCGGGACTACAACGAGGGCAAGACCCCGCTGCTCCTGCTCTCCGGCGCAGGCTCCGAGGGCTTGGACTTGAAGGGTACCAAGGACATCCACGTCCTGGAGCCGCACTGGAATCCGGAGCGCATCAAGCAAGTCGAAGGCCGAGGGATTCGCTTTCAGAGCCACGCACATCTCCCTGAGGCCGAACGGCGCGTGAACGTGCACCGGTACTACTCCACCCTGCCCAAGGACGTGCTGGACCGCGCGGGGTTCCTCATCGGACAGAAGGCCCCGCAATCCATCGACCAGTACCTGCGTACGATGAGCGCGGAAAAAGCACGGCTGTCCGAGCAGATCGCGCAGGCGCTGACCGAAGCGAGCGATCAGGGTCCGCTCCGGAAGCAGGCGGGTCGGGCGACCGATGATGAGTTCATGGCTTCACTCTTGGCGGACATGCCTGATGTGAAACAGGAGGTCTACAAGAAGAAACACGTCCTCACCATGGCGCATCCGACCGGCACCGCGATTCGAGCTCCCTACGACGCAGACTACGCCCGCGAACAGCTGAACGCGCAGTTCGGTGGCGATGTGCGCGCCATGAGTGCACAGATCCAGGACGACCTGTTGAACGCGGGCTATGCCACGATCGGCGGGTTGGCGAAGAAGAACGAACAGCTGCGGAAGGTGAAGCAGACTCAAGGCGCGGCGTGGGGGTCGTTGGCAGGGGCGATTCTCAGTGTGTCTCCGCCTTACATGGAAAAAGTGACTATCCCTTTGACAATGCGCTACTATATGTCTCCCTTTGCTCGAAAGTACCCGAACCTGAGTCTCGCGATCGGCCTCCCGGGGTCCATGATCTTGGGCACCGCCCCTGCCGTCCTCGCCGGTCGTATCGGCGCGCACATCGGCAGCGCTCTGCACAAGCCGCTCACCCCCGACGACCTCGCGGCGATGCACACGCATCCGCTCCTGGTGCGGCCTCAGGTGGTGAAGGCGAAGACGAAGCTGGAGTTGAAGGAGCGCTAGAAGCGTTCGGTCAAGGCGGCGAAGAGCTCTTCGCGGGTCCCAGTGTTCGGGATCGTGTCCGAGAGGCAGAAGGCGAGATCTTCCCGGCTGGGCTCGGAGGCGTGGTTGTCCTTCGGTGCACCGGCCAAGCGGGCGGACGCGTCCACCCAGAAGATCCCGGCGCCCTTGGCTCGCAGCATCGCGCCCTCGTTCGGGAAGCGCAGGTCCGGTACGACGTACTTGGACCCGGGGGTGAGCTCCGCCGCCAGGGCCTTGACCCAGGCGTCGTCCGCGAGCCCTCGGCCCCACTCGGTCCCGAGGAGCTGCAAGATCGAGCGCCCCGAGCGGAGCGTACGCAGGGGCTCCTCCATGAAGACCATGAAGAAGCGATCGGCGATCTCTCGACGAGGGGTGTCCCCGAAGAGTGTGCGCAGGAGGTCCTGGAGGGTCGGATCCAGGTGCAGGTTCTTGCGTCCGCTCCGGACATGGCTCAGGAGCTGTCGATGTTGAACTTCCGAAAATACCTTCTCGCGGCTGGCTGAAGGCCCGTAGCAAACAGCTTCCGTCATCACTTCCGGGAACAGGAGCATCGCGAGCTCCTTGAGCGGATCAGCGAAGCTCTTGATCTTGTAGCCGCGCTCCTTCTGGAGCCACTCGGCCACCGTGGACTTGCCGGAACCCTTGTTACCACACAGTGCGATGATGCTGTACATGTTTGGATCCTACTGGACCTTCCTGTGGTTGGGAACCGCATAGTTCGTACGTCGTACGGAAGGGCTCGCGGTTCCGGTAGGCCCGACCGTAGCCATCAAAATTTCGTGCCCCGAGTCACGCTTTACGACCTTGAGCCTCCCTCGATGAGTGAGGACGATCCGCCTTGCCTGCCACATTGCGTCGAGGATGTCGTCATAGCCTGAGCTGTACTCAGGCCCACAAGGGACCCCTCGGTCAGTGAGGATGAAAAACATATAGCAATAGTAACATGGTTTAGTACTTAGAACAAGACGGTAATTTGAGGTAAAAGACTTGAGGGGACTTTCATGCTCAACACGCTGTTCTGCCCCGACCCGTTCTGCCTGGAATCTTCGAAGTGTCGAGGTATCGCAATCCCGTCGCACCATGTACATATGCTCGGTTGGGATCACCAAGGTAAGATTACGAGACAGCAACAGGCATGGTTGCGGGAGGGTTGGTCGCCTTCAGTCGCGGGTGCTGGGTTCGCTCGATACCTGGACCTCGGAGTGCTCCTCCAGCTGTCTGTTACCGACATCTACGGTGCCAAGGTGTGGCGGGCCCAGATCGTATGGGATGGTACCGTGCTGCATCAACATGTCGCAGATTCGTATGTCGAGGCCGCTCTATACCTCTACAAGATTTTGGACCTGGAAGAGGTCTTGGTCGAAAACTGGCGTTGGCGACGCTAACAAAGGAGGATGAAGCATGTTGTTCTGGCGTGTACCCAAGAGCGAGCAGGAGCTGCTCACGCTGCTCTCCGTGATCGGCGCCCTGGTGAACCGTGACCAAAGCCTGCCTGAGGGCCTGTACGACTGGCTCGACGCGCAATCGCGAGCCACGGTGCGTCAGTGGATCGCCCTGGTCGATCGCCGAGGAGAAACGGACTCGGTCTTGCACGGCCTGCGCGTGGTCATCACCAACTTTCAACCCGAACTCCTCGTGCTCGCGGAGCAACTTGACGAAACCCCCTGAATTCGTCATCCTCAAATAGTCCCGCGCTCTCTACAGAATGGCCGGGAGATGATCTTCGAGGCCTCAGGAACCTCATACGAAGAACATCTCCCGGCCGTTCCCTTTGGAGAAACATGGACAATCAAAAGACCGAAGGTATGGTGCTCTGGCTGCCGGCAAAGGGGCCGCCGCAGCTCCTCCCAAAGCCGAAAGATCTCAAGGCGTGGCAAAAGCTCGTCGGGGGCTATATCGAGCCCACGAGCTACCAGATCTTCGAGGCTATCGTGAACGAAGAGGGGCTCTTTCTCGGCTTGCCGACGAACCAGCACATCTCGCTGTACGTGGGAGATGTCGTCCTCTGCCGTCGGGGCATGCGCCCGCTCACAGAAAAGGATTTCGTGATCCTCAAAGAGCTCGCGCTCCTGCCCAAAGACAAGGCCTAGCGATGGATGTCTTCGCCTATGGCCTTGTCATGGATACCGTTACCACCGGCCGGCAAGACCTTCAGGAGTACCTCGTACGAGAGTTCCCTGGGTGTGAAGCGGAGGTCCTGCCGAACGACGACGATATCTATGACACACTGCTGCTTCTCGCAGGCTCCGAAGAGATGAGCGCCGAGCTCGTGGAGGCATGCTTCGAGTACTACGATGACATCGCGCGCTATCAGCTCCTCTGTCGCCGCCCTTTGCAACGAGAGCAGAGCGTGCGGGAGGGGTACGTCGATCTGCGCAAGATCGTGAGCCGATTGCGGTTCGATGCGGGCCTGGATGAAGATCATGAAGAAAGAGACTTCGATGAAGAGTTGGACGAGTACTGACGAAGCGTGGGGTGCGTGGCCCCAGAAGGATCGCAAGGACCTCAAGGTCCGCATCTACCGCCTCCCGGATGGCACGTTTCAAGGTATCCCCGCCGTCGGGCAGATCCCGAAGGGGGCAGAAAGGCTGTCGCCGCAGCCGAAGCCCCCGCCGGGCAAGGACCCGCGAGAAGGAAAGAAGAAAGTGATGGCAGAGCTCGAAAGCAGGTACCCCCAACAGGTGAACCTCGGGTGCTACTGGGCCGTCCGGATCGCCCAGGAGCGCCTCCGCGTGCACTCCCGCGACCTGTGGGAGAGGCTCATCACAGAAAAGCTGGTGGACCCGGTGGAGAGCACCGCGCACTGGCTGGGAGCGGTGTTCCATCGGCTCCAGGAGGAGAAGATCCTCCGAAAGACGAATTCCGTTTTCAAGTACACGGACTCCGCTCGCGGTGTCCATGAGCGCACGATCCCGATCTGGGAGCTCATCGACGGCGCGGACACCAGCAAGTACGACGTACCTCCACGAAAGGACTAAGCATGGCCATCGAACTGCAACCGGCGGAGTTCAAGCTGCTCCGCACCCTGAAGAAGAACCCCGCGAAGAACTTCCACGGCCGCGAGGGACGTCTGGCCGATGAGCTCGTGACGCGTGGACTGCTGACCTCGCTCGGGGGCGGGCAGTACCAGCTGACGCCAAAGGGCGAAGCTCTGCTTGCATGACGACGTACTACCTCCTCCAGTACTACCAGACAGCAGATGGTTATAGGCTCGTGTCTGAAGCAGAGCTGTTCGATTGCGCTTACGCGGAATACCTCTTGTACGAGCCTCCAGAGATCGCTCTGAGCGTGGCGTACCAAGAGCAGCAGTACCAAGAATTCGCGGAGGCAATCGAAGCTCGTGACGGTACTCGCCTCGCGGAAGCTTTGGGACTGTACCCGGAAGCCCTGGTCCTGACAGAGTACCCACAACGAACGGATTATCCGATCCGTTCGTTCCCCCGTCCGGTCATTCGCATGCGCGACGAACGCCCGAATAAGTTCGCAAAGTACGGACAGCCTTCATTCGATTGCTCTATCTGTGCACAAGCGGCTGCGCATCGTCAGTATATGCCTCTTTCCGAGACCCTGGCTTGGTTCGCCTTCTCCGCCGAAAAGTACCTCAAGGAGCACCAGCGCACCAACGCGCACAGACGGGTGGCTTGGGAGTACCGAGAGGCGCTGCATTGCGTTCAAGTCGGACACAAGGCCAAAGTCTGGTTGGACAAAAAAAACTTCCAACTCGAGTACCTTCGGGCCCCCATGTTCTACGGGGAACACTACTACACCCCCGTGAAAGACTTGATCGAAGCCCTGCGAGACTGGCGCCAAGAGCACGGTAAACCGCCAGAATCCGATGAAGCCTCGTGGAAATTTCCTAAGCGCGAAGTCGATAACCTCTGGAGAGATGCGCTCTATCTACAAAAGAACCCTCGCTGATACCGCTCCCGGCCTTGGTGTAAAGGCCGGGAGTGCTCCCCTCTTTTTTGAAAGGACTCTAATGCAAACCCGAGAAAAACTCCGGGCGCTTCAGGCTCGATACCAAGAAGTTCGTCGTGAACAAGAACAACTTCATGTAGCTATCAACAGCTACAGGAAGAAATGCGCTACCTGCCAGTGCCAGCTGCTGCCTGATGAGCTGTGCCAATGCTGCGGCTACCGCCTGCGTCGCCCTGATCTACCGGAGACCAGCACAGATGACTAGGGAACTACAGCGCTTTGCCGACTGGACTCCCGAGCTCTGGGAGCTGTGGACGATCGATAAGTTTCGAGCACAACGCAACTATTTGGGCTACGGACGCCAAGGATGGCCCCTCGCTCCTGACTGGCTGCAATACTTTCGCGAACTTTACGGCGCTGATGTAGTTTATATAATACAAAGTTACAATGGTTTCGATGAAGCTCAACAACTCCGCCCAAACCCTCCCGATGCAGTCCCAGTGGAAGCCACCTGTCGATGTTGTAACAGTTATTGTTACAACATCGATGCCACTCTGGAAGAATTGAACTATGAATACTTCCGAAGACTCTTCTGAAGAATCTCGAGAAGAAGAAAAACAAGAGGAGGATACAGGCTCTCCCGTAGATGTCTATACGCGGCCCCTGCTTCATGATGCTCTGTCATGGCGTGACGTAAAAGTCTTGCGCGAACTCCAAGTTTCCAATCGTCGCGAATATGAAACCTTCAAAGGAGAGCTGATCGAACACCACGAGGCGCCGCCCAACTCGTTGCTCTATCTGCGTTCAAAGTATGAATTGCTGGTTTTTTACATCTCCACTCAACCAGCGATGTCTCGCGCCGCGATCTACCTCAACAGCTTCTATCGGACTAACCAGCCCTACGTCTGGCGATAACTTCTACGCCCTTACTCCGAAGAAGATCTTGATTTGTACAACCTGTACATGGAAAACCCGCAAGGTAGGCAACGAGTTCTTCGCGATAAGGCTTTCAATGTGTTTCATCAACGTATTCACGATATCTATATCCTGCTTTCCCCATATTGACAAAGAAGATACGGAGAGCTGACTGAACCTTTTCGAAAATCCTGGACAGAACAGAACTGGAGTGAAGTCCTCTCGGCTATCCAGCGTGAGAAGGAGAATACCTGGAGGTCAAGAAACCCGGTAGATCGAGATTACGCGTTTGCTATAGATGGGCTACTGCCTATCGTTCAGTACGTGAATACATGGAGTGCAGTAGGTCGCAGAGCACGCCGAGTACAAGCTATCGACTGGCCTACCCCTACAAAGTCAACGTGGGCAGCTTCTCTAAGAATTCGAGAAGCCAATGCCTCAATCCTGATCCTCCCCCTCTGGGGCTTGGACGATAACAACTGGCTGCCGTTGCTGGGGGTTGTACCTGATGACTGAACTCAACATCCTGATCTACCTCCCGAAAGCTCTCCGAGAGAAGGCTTCAGATCTGTTGGGTAATGACCAGAGCGGCTGGGGACACTACGGATCTTATCTGATCGCTGAGGCACGGGTCTCATTGTGCCTCCATGAGACACACGCGCGTGTGGTCCCTGAAGGGATTCTATTCGCGGTATGTTCCAGACCAGAGAATCCGCAAGTATTCATCTACGCACCACACCACTACGTGATCAAGCCCCTCGATAACTGGAGTCGATCGTTGCTCCAGATGATGTCGCATGTGAATCGATTCTATAGAGAGCGCCTGTGCGTGGTCTGTGAGTACGACGTACTTAGTGAGGGAGGACAGCACGCGCCCGATTGCCCGGTGCGATACTTGGACGGGATCCAACCGTGAAAACACTTCAATTCCCGGGCTTCAGGCCCAAACAAGCCGTCAGACTCCGTGCAAAAATCAGCCTGCGGGACAAAGGAGAAGAAGATCTCTTCTTTCAAGGCAAGCCTCTTTCCAAGTGGGATTTCCCTCGAATCAACCCGTACAATATAGATATGATTACTAGCTGGAGCATTGTGGAACCGCACATCCGGGAACTCGGTACTGCCCTCCAGCGCGTAATGGACTTCCGCGACGAAACCCACGCCAACATCATCCAGGTCAATATCGACGGGCAAAATTTCTTGCTCCGTATCGCACACCGACGACCGCCCATCTTTCGCTCAGTGGCAGATCTCCGCCAGCTGATGTATCCGTCAGTCGCGAACAAGTTCTACCGAGACAAACTCTGCGTCGTTTGTGAGCTTGACGTGCTCAGTGAAGGAGGGCGACATCATCCTGACTGCCCTGTGGCAATCTTCGATGGAGAAAGCTGAGAAGGTAATGAACCTCACGCGGTATAAATTCTCCGTGGCACTGCTGAAGAAGCCTCTGTCATGGTTTCTCGAGAGAGCACCGGTGTGGCGTCCGCTTTCCGACGTAGACCGGAAAGGGAGCACGAGTGCCAAGGATGAAGAAACGATAGGCCTAACTCGTGGCTATTTGTACGAGCTTACAGAATACTCCACGGGAGTCTTCATGGAGGTCAATGAAGAAGCCGTACTCACTAAGTACACAACGCACCCCTACACGCTGATCCAACAGTACCTCGCGGCGACACCCGAAGAGAGCCCGATCTGTCTGAACGTATGGGAAAATGACACACAGGATGCTTGCTGGTACATCACAGCAGAAGGACGTTGGCGCCTCGACTATGACATGCTCGAAGACATGACGGTGAGGGCTGCTCGTTTCTTTCGCGAACGGTGCTGTGTCGTATGTGAATACGACGTACTTAGCGAAGGCGGAGTACATGCACAAGGGTGCCCTGTCGGCGTGCTCCTCGGTCCGACGTACGTGTCGAATCGGTTGTTCACCTTGAAAACCAAGACCTGACCACGGAACAGGCAGGACCAAAGATGAGTAGCCCGCCAGAAGATTGGTTCCAGCTGACACTCCCGGCGCAACCAGACCTCAAAAACTGGATCGAGAACAACGTACAAGAGACCGAAGATCCTGGACGTTACGACGGAAATTCCGAACAGCGCTACGAAATCGAACTGCGAGACGACGGGACTCTCTTTCTCTACGGCGCGGGAGGGGACAGCCCCTACCAGAGCGTCACGTACTCAGAGCTCATCCGAAAATATCTGGAGACATACTCGCCGACGACCCTGATGCAGGTTCCGATCTCGGTCACTGTCGAAGATGGTGCGGCCAGTGATTACCTCTACCTCATCACAGCGACAGGCTCCCGGGCGATCGCCGTGCACGATGTCGAAGTTGCTACCCGCGTAAAGCACTTCCGCCGGCTGTTTCGAGAGAAGTGCTGTGTAGCCTGTGAACAGGACGTCCTGAGCGAAGGTGGGAGACACGACAACGACTGCCCGCTCGGAAAGATCTTCGGTATGGAAGGGGAGATCTGGCGCCCGGTACTCGGGGATACGTAATCATGGCCTTCAGCATTCCGTACCTGCGCAGGACATTGATTGATCTCCATGAACTGTTCGGTTTGTCCCCGAAGGTCGTTTACTCCCAGCTGGACGTCTGCTTCTATGTCGATCGCGTCTTGAGCGAACAGGATCCGTCCTGGGTCGACGGCGATGCGCTCGATGCCCTGGACGCTTGGCGCAACGACTTCAGTCGCGGGCAACTCTTCCAGGTCTCCTCAGGTCTTCTGACGGAGCACCCAAAGGCCCTCCGCGTGCTGCAAGTGCTCTGCGACGCTATCAGCGAGGACCCCTCTAAAGGTGTCTACCTCGTACGGGATTGATCCATAATTCCCGGTATCTTCTGGTAGAAGCTCACGAAGGAGGCTCTCTATGTTGGAGGACATCATCGTGGGTAAGCCCAAAGGCGTCGGGGACTTGGTCCCCAAGTACCGGCGCTGTACGGAGCTGTGGCAGGCATCTTGTCGTCACTGCTTCCGTTCGCACGAGGTGTCGACGCAAGTCCTCTTGACCGGTCGGTGCCCGTTGCGCCCGATCGAAGAGCTCAATTGATTTCTAGCTGCGCCGGGGTGTGGGCCCCGGCGCAGCGAACCCCCCTCTTTTTTGGGAAGGAACGACATGCGCAATAACTATGGAAACGGCACCGGGTACGGCGTACCAACGATCGAAGAGGCCTTGCAAGACCAAGACGACTACCAAGGGGGTGCCCAGCTGGGCGTAAACCTTTATCAAAAAGACGCAGCGAACGGAAAAGGAGGTAGCCCAAACAACGGAACTGGGGATGGCGACAGTGCGGAAGAAGGATTCAATCTTGATTCCGAGCTCGAAGATGCCTTCGAATCGTTTTATCAAGGCTACGTCGCTTGTCTACTTTGGACCGAAGGAGTGGACGCTGGAAATTCTCTCGACTTGACGGAGAGCCTTCGCCGAGAGTCTCACACCGATTGTCGTAATTTCTTCAGAGACTATGCCCCGCTCTTCGGAACGAATTATGAACAAGCTGGACACGACTTCTGGCTCTCACGAAACGGGCACGGTACGGGGTTTTTCGACAGAGATTACGACGGATTCGAGAACCAACTGCAAGAAGCAGCTCGGCGGTACGGAAGTGTATATGTGTACTACGACGAAAATAGCGGTCGGGTAGACTCCTAAAACAGGTGCAACTTCCGGTACAAGGTTTGACGGAGGTTACTGTGAGCTACAAGAAGATCTACGAAGCACTCAAGGAGTACGAACCGAAACGTCTGGTCGGCTTCTCCTACAAAAACAAGCACGGATGCTGCGCTGTTGGCGTTCTGGCTTCGCGCCCAGAAGAGTTGCCTCCGCTGTCCGTTAGCGCCCTCTTCTATGCGAACCAGCCCTTGATCCTGGAAATCATGCAAAAGTTCGGCTGCACGATCCAAGAACTCAACGAGCTGCAAGACTACAACGATGAAGGGGACCACGCGAGGCCTGAGGAGCGTTACCTCAACGTCTTGAAGTTTCTCGAGCGTAAGATCGCTGAGGAGAAGCCTTGAGCTACCGGAAGATCTACGAAGCGCTCAAGGCGTACACGCCGAAACGGCTGATCGCGGAAGACTACCAAACCGACGAAGGCCGCTGCGCCATCGGAGTTCTGGTCTCAGAACCGGAGAAATTGCCCGCTTACGACGTCGGTAGCCTCTACCGAACAGGTCTACCGGCAATTCTCCGCCTCGTGAAGGACTACGAGTGTACCTGGGAGGAGCTCGAAGACCTTCAACAATACAACGATGATGGCGGTCACGGAACTCCGGAAGAGAGATATTTCAATGTCTTGGTTTATCTCCAAGAGCGCGTGAACGAAGAGGCTCCATGAGCTACCGGAAGATCTACGAGACGATCAAGGCGTACGAGCCGAAACGCTTGATCGGCTATCGCTACCAAAACACTGAAGGCCGTTGCGCAATCGGGGTCTTGCTCGCAAAACCCGAAGAGGTGCCCAACTACCATATCGACGATCTCTATCGACTGCGAGCGTATACACCAAAAGTCCTCCAAATCTTGGAAGACTTCAAATGCACCATCGGGGAGCTCAATAATCTCCAAGACTACAACGACCGGAAAGAGCACAAAACTCCGGAAGAGAGGTATCTCAACGTCCTGGATTATCTCCAAGAGCGTGTGGATCAAGAGACCTCGTGAGCTACAAAAAGATCTACGAGGCGCTGAAGGCTTACCCGCGAACGATATTCGACGTTGACCCTCCCGCGTACACGCGTTCTCTGGACGTTCGAAGTAACGTCCTGGCCTCCGCCGAACCTTTCTCGCTAACGACTGAGCATCGCGACTCGCTTCAACTTTGGCCTTCAATACCTGAAGACCGAAGTTGGAGCAGTAAACCTCCAGCAAGGGACGTATGAACGGCGATTTCACCATTTTCGCCCTGCAAGGAGACTGGACCATCGTGGGACGGATTCGTTCCGACCCTTGGGACTTCCCGAACCCCAATGGACAGTTCTTCATCCTCGAAGACGCGAGCATCATCTGCGTCTGGGGGACTGACGCGGGGCTCGGACAGCTCACTGACGGCCCGCGCGAACAGACCGAGCTCAGCCCCCTTCAAGGAAACGTGTACATCAACCCAGCCCTCGTCGTCTGGTCCTACAAGCCGGCCGTGTGGCCCTCCAAGAAGGAAGAATCGCTCGTACGCGGTACGTTCCCGCCGCGAACTCTTCTGACCCTGTGGGGACCACGAGGGAGGAGCGAGCTCGCGATGGGTCAGCCGGTTACGGATCCGCGTACCGACCCTACGCACCGGCAGTTCGTACTGGACGATTCGATCGTCATCAATAACTGGCACAAGTTCGGGATCGAGGCTGTCCTGGCCGGTCCGCTTGCGGGCCTCCAACGGCACACCTATCCGCATCTGAACATCCCCCGAAGCCGCGTCATCTGGACGGCCGAGCTGACTTCCTGGCCTTCGCCGAACTCTTCTCGCTGAGGGATGTGCCCTCAGCTCTCCAATAGCCATCACGACGAAAGAGAACAACACATGAGCAGTGGTTACACGATCTTCTCTCTGGATCGAGCCTGGACCCTCGCCGGACGAGTCGTCTCGGACCCCCGAGAGTACCCCAACCCCAGCGGAGAGCCGGTGGTCGTGGAGGACGTCCACATCATCCGTGTCTGGGGCACCGACGCGGGCCTCGGGCAGCTCAACGGGGGCATCCGACCAGGGACGGAGCTGGACCCCATCTGGGGGCAGGTCAGGATCAACCCCGATCGAATCATCTGGTCCTTCGAACCCGAGAACTGGCTGCCAAAGCCGCACCCCCCAGCGCCAGAGCGCCTGTCCAACGCCCGAATCTTCGTCCTGAATCGGGCGTGGGTCCTGAGCGGGACCGTGCTGGACCAGCATCGCCGCGCCATCTGGACGATGGGGACCGATGTGGTCCGCCTCTGGGGAGTCTCCAGGGGCATCGGGCAGCTGAGCGAGGGCCCCACCACCGAGACGAAGCTGGACCCGGTGCCGCCCAGGACGCGGATCAACCCCCGTCATTTGATTTACGATTTCGACCTGTACGGCTGGCCGGACAGGGGCCTCAAGGGCTTCGCCGAGTACCAGCAGATGTCCGCTCCGGAGCGCGGGGAGAGGTTCCGAGCGGAGCGCCTCAAAGGCTACAACGAGGAGCGCAAAATGCGGGGACAGCCTCCGGTGACCATGGATGAGTTCCGCGCCGTCGAGGCCGCCGAGCTCGACGACGACAACGACTAGCCTCAACCTAAAGCCTTCGTGCGTAGGGTAACCTGCGCACGAAGGCCTCGGTCTTTTTCTTTTGTAAATAACAGCAACCTGACAGGTATATCGGCAGCTGGGGGGTTAGTACGGCGTACGGATAGGCCTAAAAACAGGGGGTTTTACGGGTATAAGGAGGTGTAGGGTAATAGGTGGCGGAGGAACCATGAACTGGATCACCACAGAATCTGTTCAGCAGGGGTTGCAGGACCCTCATACGGACAAGTGCGAGCACGTCCGAAAGAACCAACAGCTCGCATACGTGACCCGCTCCGAACGCGACAGCTTCGGAACGGTCGACAGCGTCGTACTCTGTCAAGCCTGCGCCGACGCGGAGCGTGAGGCCATGGGAGCAGAGAAAGTTCAGTGTCACGACTGCAACAAGCTGTACCCGCGCCGGGAGACCATCTCCTGGCGCTGGTATGATTTTTATGCCCCGCAAGGGGACGAACCGCTGATCATTTGTAGGCTGTGCCAGCATGATCGGCGACACATCCGCCGCGTCGAACGTGACGACGCCGCCCGTAACCGGGAGATGAGTATGTACGACGAGTAATCGTCGAGAAAAACCCCCTTGGGGTTTTTCTTTGGCTAACGACCAGTCAAACACACACGTAATTTCCGGTACAAGGATTTGTACATACGCGGCGAACCTCCAACGCCGCAAGGAGAGGCCCATGAAACCTGAGTCCAAAGAAGAACGCATGCTGAAGAAGACCTGTTTCTTCGCCAAGCATGGACGGAACAACGCCGGATACGAGTGCTCGGTCCGGATCGTGCCGTACGGAGAATCTGTCGAGCTCCAGAACCCGCCTAGACAGGCCTCTCCGAACATCGAGAAGGGGTACACGGCGGTGGCGCCGGGATACATCCTGACCGCCCGCTTCGACAGCATCATCTTCGGCACCCCGGAGACGACGGAGGAGCTCGGTCTGGCGTGGTACAGCAGTATCCCGGGTTACGAGGAACGCTCTCTGCTGCGTCTGGCAGAGAGCTACTACGTGCTCGATCGCCGCGAGCAGACTGGTTTCCTGAACTGGCTGATCCAGAACAGGCAGCTCGTCATGCTCGCGCACCTGCTCGAGATGCCGGCGGACCAGCTCAAGCGCACCAAGGAACGTGCGCAGATCTACTACGCCGCGCGGAACCGGGGGGCGAAGGAATACCAGACGATGAAGCAGCTGGCGGAGGGCTCTGCCGAACAGGTCGCGGCGAAGCTCCGGGCTCAGGTGACGGCCCTGGGGGCGGAAGACCGGAAGATCGCCATCCAGAAGAACCTCCTGGACAAGGCCCCCGCTGAGATGGACCGACTCCGGGCGAGGTCCAAGTACGCCGTACCGGATCTGGTCTCCGACGCCCGCCGAGACCTCGAGCGCCTCGAAGAAACCCGCGCCCGCATGATCAAGAGCGTGGAGGCGCTCCGGCGGGAGCTCGAGTACCAGATGGCACGAATCCAGTATCTGGAAGAGTTCCAACATTTCGTCGGTACGATCCAGGTCGAAAGACATGGATGACGACGGGGAGATCCTGTCACTGCTGGTCTCGCTCGGACCTGTTTGTTCTGGGGCTCAACAATGGCTCCGGACAAACGCACTGCAATCGGTAGAAGAGCTCTACCGACGAGCGCCGTATAATTGGCTCCTCTGGGCCTATCGACACGCGGATTACGCACCTCAGGAGCACACCGATCGCGCCGTCCGTCTGCTCTTGGAGTTCAGCGGGGTGCACATTCCTGTAGTGTTTCTCCAAGAGCTTCAGGCGAGGGACTTCGATGACACGCGCTGGACCACTGATCAAGCGTGGGAACGCTTGGTGAAAGGCCAGTCCTGGGTGAACGTGAACCGGGTGTTCACACGGAGTCTTCTGTACCTGCATAACAGGCACAGGAACAACTACTGGCTCCTCTTCGACGCGGCGTTGCTCGCGCTCGGAACCAATCCGTTTCAAGATGTTTCCAAGACCGACATCCAACGCTTCGAGCGCCGCTTCTGTGAGGAGTACCCCGCAGACGAGATGCTCGAACGCTTGAGATCGGCTCAACGTAAACGCACCACCACCACCAAGACCTGATGAAGAGCGGCCGGGGAGAGCGCACCTCTCCCCGGCCGTTCACTTTTGGAAAGCGAGGGTTCGTCGAATGGGCGACACCGATGGAAACGGTATTGGTGGCAGTTACTATTTCTCCCTCCTTTACGACAATTATCCTGGACCGAATTCGCCCCACGGCGACGGAGATATGGGTACGAAGAAGTCAACTTGGGTGCTGGAGACTATGACTAATGGGGACAAAAGACGGAAACGGTACGGGGAACGGGGGGCCTCTATGGCTCTATGCGTATTGCCCAAGCCTGATGCGACAAAACGGAGACGGTGATCCCGGTTTTTGCGGGGACGGGATATCTCCTGGGTATACAGAAAATAATTATGGGTCTGGAGAAGAGGACTGAGGAGCCTCGATTATGTACTACGGCAATTTTGATGACCACGGCAACGGGACAGGGAATAGTACGATGTACGGCTCTAGCGGTTGCGGCCTTCTTGGGACTCCCCAAGGCGACGGCTACGGCCACGAAAGCTTTGGATGGCTGTCCTTTGAGCGGCGCGGCCCTGTTTTGATTGTATCGGGTTTTGGCGCAGGGCCTCTCGGGTTCAGTACTGGGGATGGTCGCGCCCCCACCGAGAATTGGCCAACGAGCGAATAACAAAGGAACCGAGGCTATGGGAGACGCGCAGGGTAATGGGTCTGGTGATGGACAAGTTCGTACGCCGGACCAGACAATCAGCACCACAAGTACATGGGGAGGAGGGACTACCGGAAGCTACGGTGGAAACGGCGTTAGCTACTTCAGGTCTCAGGTGAACGAACCTGGGGACTATCTCAGAAACGACAACAGAAAAACACTGGGCGCAGGGTCCTGGTACTGAAAGAGATATTTACTGGTTCTGAAAGGAGTAAGACATGGGAGACAGATCTGGAAATGGTTATGGAGATGGAGAATGCCAAAGCCCTTACCCATGGTACTGGCGAGGTACTCCTAACCAGGGAGGTGCTGGTAACGGGACCGTCCTAGGTGATGGTGCTACTTATAAAGTGGAAAATACTGAGCAGGGAGACTACTGGACAAGACCTATGGAGCAGGGCTTCGGCTCCTGGTTCTAAAAGGAGGAAGTTGGCTATGGGAGATCAGGCTGGTGGTGGTACTGGAGACGGTCATTCCTGGGTCTCTGGCCGCCCGTACAATTATTGGGGGGATGGGAGAAGGGGATCACGTAGGTAATGGCCCTAGGATTATGATTATGAATCCAGGTGACTGTGATTCCAAAGCAGAGGAAATCGACCAGATAGGCGATGGCTCCTGGTATTAGGAAGAACGATGCCTAGTATTGATGGGAACGGTCACGGGGGCGGAGAAACCCAAACACACTTCTACCCAAAAGGAGTAGGTGTCGATTCTTGCGTAGGGAATATCTTCGGTAATGGGAGCCCCCCCTACAAATACGGCACAGGCGCGGGCGAGGGCGCGGGCTTCTATAACGGAGATGGTGGTCATACAGAATACTCCGTCTACGTTCGTTCGGGGAAGTTTTAGTGGGGTTCAGCGATGGAGACGGCACAGGCTGCGGTCTACGTCTTTACGAGTCTCAACGAGGAGCAGGTACTCACGGGGATCACGCAGGAGACGGGACCACCATCCATGAAGATTACTACGAAGACGGCTCTAGCGATGTAGTGGGTCAAGGGGACTTTCGTTGGCGTAGGCCAGTAGGTCAGGCAGGGAGTTGGTATTGATCTGTGAGTCCCAACGAAAGAAATGACATGGGTGATAAGAATGGAAATGGTCAAGGCGCCGGTTGGTCTTCTTATCCAGCAGGTTGCGGCGATACAGGTCATCTCCTGGGTGGAGGCTGGGGGAGCTTTCCACAAGAACCCATCGAGGAAGACGAGGAGGACGAACCTTCTCAACAAGCAGGAGACGGCGAGTACGACTTTTAGGAGGTAGGCATGGGAGATAAAACAGGCAACGGGGATGGTGGAGGTGGAGGATATTCCGGCGCTCAATGTTATCCCGGTTCTGGGGAAAACGGGCAGCTTGATGGAGACGGAAAAGGGGATCCACGGCCTTGGAACACTTTGCCTCCGTACGTAAGTACGACCGGTAATTGCCTAGCTTACTGCTCGCCCTTCCAACGAACAGGAGACGGCGAGTACGACTTTTAGGAGGTAGGCATGGGAGATAAAACAGGCAACGGAGATGGTGGGGGTAGGGGATATTCAGGACTCCGAGGGTGCCGCACAGGTTTTGGAGAAAACGGGCAGCTTGATGGAAACGGAAAAGGGGATCCACATCCTTGGGACACCTTGCCTCCGTACGTAAGTACAACGGGTAATTGCTTAGCTTCCTACTCGCGCTTCCAACAAACAGGAGACGGCGAGTACGACTTTTAGGAGGTAGGCATGAGATGGGTTTCAGTAATGGAAACGGGTATGGCGCGGGATTCAGTATGATCTGGGCGGGAGATTGTGGAGACTTTAGAGGGGACGGAAAGACTCTTCTGCGAAGAGGTTGTGGGGATCAAGGGACCGCTGACGGGGCGGGACAACAGTGGTCCCGTTTTATTCGAGCGTCCTTTGAAGACGATAAGTCTCAATCCGGTTGCGGAGACGAAGACTAAACCTACTACAAGTACGACGTACGAAGGCATGGTATGGGTAACTTCAATGGGGATGGGACCGGTTGTAACTGGTGGCTACAGGACTGGGGTCAGCCTGGAGCACCTTATGTAGGAACCGGGGCAGGGCCTGGAGATAGGAGAGGGAACCACCGGGCATGGCACGTCTATCAAGGTAGTGGACCGGGCTACACGAATGGCAATGGAGGTGGCTATCAGGACGCTCACGGGAATGGAAATGAGGACTAATGGGTAACGCGGACGGTAACAGGTAATTACAGCGAGATCGACGAGGACGATTGATGGGGACAACAGACGGCAATGGCTGGGGTCAGCCTGGAGCACCTTATGTAGGAACCGGGGCAGGGCCTGGAGATAGAGGAGGGAACCACCGGACATGGCACGTCGATCAAGGTAGTGGACCGGGCTACACGAATGGCAATGGAGGTGGCTATCAGAACGATCACGGGGATGGAAATGAGGACTAATGGGTAACGCGGACGGTAACGGCTATGGCGGGGGTTCTCGAGGTTTCAGACTTTCGGGAGCGCCCTTCGGTGGAGGTCCAGGGACCCTAACAGGTAATTACAGATTCGAGCAACCTTCAACAGGGAATGGCCTTCAAGGCTCCGGCGGTGATGGTGCCAATAATTCCGAAGATTACGGGGACGGAGATATGGACTGATGGGAACCGAGAATGGCGATGGCTTCGGCAATGGCGGTAACTACCTACATCTTGGAGGAGATGGTCTCCCGGTGCGTGCAGGTCCAGGAGATTCAAAAGGGGAGTGCATAAAGGGCCTAACACAGGCAGGTGACGGCTTGGGAGGCTTCAACGGAGATGGCGAGAGGACGTCAGAGGACTACGGCTCTGGCGACCTGGACTAAAGGAGATAAGGTCTAAATCATGGGTGCAAACGGTAACGGCTACGGTGATGGTTACGGCTTCGATATAGCCTCCTTCATTAGTTTCGGAGGCGGACCAGGAGATAAGGAAGGTAACAACATAAGAACAATAACGCACGTCGGGGACGATATACCTGCTTCAAACTCACAAGGTAATGGTCCCCTCGGTTTGCGTGAGTATGGTGATGGGGCCGAAGACTGACTATGAGTCTTGGGAATGGAGACTCCGATGGAAGACAACAAAGGTGACGGAGTTACGGTACCTGCGCTGACTCAACTTGGCTGCGGGGATAATGGAGGGATTCAAGGTAACGGTCGAGGAGGATCTTACGCCCTCGACGGCTATTATTCCTTGGGTGAGGGTTTTTGTTATCACCACAAATGGACTCAAACAGGAAAAGGAGACGAAGGCTACCGAGGACCCATGGTGTCACCGACAGGACTTGGCACGTAATACGAGAGGAAAACCTCGATGGGAGATCGTGACGGTAACGGTTTTGGGGCTAGTAATGGTTATGGGGCCCATATCAATCAGCGCGGCATCATTATAAACAAAGGCTGTGGTATCAACGGCCATTATAGTGGAAATGGTCAGAGTTTCAGCCAGGGTTTCTACGCAACATCAGGATCGTCCGGAGGTAGGGCAAATACAGGTGATGGTTATTCCTACGATAGATACTGGCCTCAAGTAGGAAGCGGAGATGTGGACTAAAGGGTACTCCTATAGCAAGTACAGTCGCAACAAGGGGCAGGAGCCTGGGAGTAGCTAACTATGGGAAGTAAAGACGGTAACGGTCTTGGGGCTAGTGTTTATTGGCTCAACATAGCTCCAAGTAAAGGCTGTGGGGTCAACGGACATCCTAACGGGAATGGCCAGAGTGTCTATGGGCTAACAAGCGCGTCCGGAGATGCTCTAAAAACAGGTAATGGTTATTCCTACAACGACAACTGGCCTCAAATAGGGGACGGCGATGCGGAGTAAACCGCATGGGCGATAGCACGGGCAACGGTAAAGGGAATAGCCAGCACTGGTTCGGTATCGACCGAGGTTGTGGCGATAATGGAGATTATAAAGGAAATGGCTGGAGCTTTTCTACAGCCGACAACAGACCACCACGAATCAATCCAAGAACAGGCGATGGGATTGCCTATCATTTCCTGGGGACTCAAATAGGTCACGGCGTAACAGATTGAGCATCGCTATGGGAGATCGTCACGGCAACGGTGCGGGTTCTGGATGGGGGCTGGTTCCTGAAGGTTCAGGAGAAATGGGTAACTACCTCGGGGACGGTCAGGGAAGCCCTTCACCGTGGCCCGATGACGACGCTAACAATCCCCCGAAGACGCTACCTACAGGTTACGGAGAGCTGGATTGGGGGGAGTGAGTAGGGCGCAATGGGTACTGAAGACGGTAATGGCTTCGGCCATGGCTGGTTCTCTACAGGCGATGGGCGAGGTCCCCGACTGGCAGGCGGGCTTGATGGAAATGGCTACTCCCAGCCTCTAATGGAGACCCCCTCTTGGCAGTACTGGGTGGGCACCTACGGCTATGCCGGGCCACAAACAACTCAGGACGGGACGGGCTCTCTTGATTGGTCCTACTAAGACGAGAGAAGAAGTACTCGTCAGGTCTGGAGTGAGCCATGGGTAATCGAAACGGGAACGGATACGGAGCAAGTGATGCCTGCCTTGGTGCAGGAGATGCTGGGGACTACCAAGGCAACGGGAGAGTCCAAAGCCTTCAATACGGCCACGGGGAGTCGGGGTGGTCTAACGGAGATGGGCAGCCTATAAGCAAATTCGTCCGCCTGCTCTTGAGAGAAAATGAGAGTCAAGCTGGGTACGGGCGTTGGGACTAAAGCTCGCTCCAGTACTGCGTACTAAGGAAACACCACGGGAGGGAATGATGGGTAATAGCCTCGGTAATGGCGTAGGAGACGGCTATCGTACAGGTACCGGAAAAGGTCCAGGAGACACAGCAGGGAATTGTACCGGTACCCCTAAGGAAGGAATTTATGAAGGCTGCGGAGAGCCCCTGTCAGTAACGTATGGCGACGGGGACTGGGATGATTCTGATGGAAATGGCGACTGGGGTTGGTAGGTCTAAAGCGATGGGTAATGGCAGTAGCGACGGTTTTAGCAGAGACCTAGGTTTCGGCGGAGGACCTGGAGATACCCTAGGTAATTGCAAAATCCCCTTCTATCGAAGTGGATGCGGCAGCGGAGATCGAGAAAGTAACAAGCAGACCTGTGAAGCATTCGAGAATTTTGGTGACGGAAGGGAGGACTGAACATGGGGGATAGTCGTGGTAACGGGCATGGCGCTCGGTGTAGAAAACTTCTCGGACCTTTTGGGAACTTTGGGGGAGGTCCTGGAAATGCGGAAGGGAATTGTCGAGAGATCCAGGGCTATGGGGATGGGCCCGAAGGAGATCTCGAGGAAAACGGGAATCTCTCCTGGGATCTCTCCTGGGAATCCCACGGGAATTATGGCGACGGAGACGAAGACTGAAATGGGGCACCAAGACGGTAATGGATCAGGAAATGGTCCGACGGAACTTGGAAAGTCCATTGAGTTCAATACTGAAGGAAATTGTCGAAAGTACTCCCAGACGTATGGGGATGGCCCCGACGGAGATCTCCTGGGCAGCACCTGGGCATCTCTCACGAGTTATGGAGACGGAGACGAGAACTAAACATGGGAGATGGACGAGGTAACGGTTATAGCCTTGAAGCGAACTTTGGTGATGGCCCGGGAACTCTCGACGGGAATGGTCGAGAGACACCGACATATGGGGAGGGCACAGCAGGGCGACTCAATGGTAACGGGGAGCAGACTTCTGTGGGTTACGGGGATGGAGATGGAGACTAAACATGGGAGATGGTCAAGGTAACGGTCATAGCCCTAAGGCAAACTTTGGTGGTGGCCCGGGAACTCGAGACGGGAATGGTCGAGATACACAGACATATGGGGATGGCACAGAAGGGCTGTTCGATGGTAACGGGGAGCATACTTCTGTGGGTTACGGGGATGGAGTGGAGAACTAAACATGGGAGATGGACGAGGTAACGGTTATGGTTATAGCCCTGAAGCGAACTTTGGTGATGGCCCGGGAACTTCCGACGGGAATGGTCAAGATACACAGACATATGGGGATGGCACAGCAGGGCGGTCCGATGGTAACGGGGAGCAGAATTCTGTGGGTTACGGGGATGGAGATGAAGATGGAGACTAAACATGGGGGATGGACGAGGTAACGGTTATAGCCCTGAAGCAAACTTCAGTGGGGGCCCGGGAACTCGCGACGGGAATGGTCGAGATACACAGACATATGGGGATGGCACAGCAGGGCTGCTCGATGGTAACGGGGAGCAGAATTCTGTGGGTTACGGGGATGGCGTGGAGAACTGAACATGGGAGATGGCCAAGGTAACGGTTATGGTTATAGCCCTGAAGCAAACTTCAGTGGGGGCCCGGGAACTTCCGACGGGAATGGTCAAGATACACAGACATATGGGGATGGCACAGCAGGGCGGTCCGATGGTAACTGGGAGCAGAGTTTTGTGAGTTACGGGGATGGAGATGTAGACTGAACATGGGAGATGGCCAAGGTAACGGTTATGGACATCTCGAAAATTTTGGGGGAGGCCCCGGGGATGTCCAAGGGAATTGTCGCGCTACCCCATTGCTGTATGGAGGGGGTATAGATCGGTTTGCTGACGATGGAAGGCTCACTCATCCTAATTATGGCGATGGAGACGGAGACTGGCTGGATGAGATCTAAAGAGCTTCCTAATGGCGACGGGCTTCGCGCGCATCCTGGTTATGTGAACGGAGATGGAGACTGAACATGGGAGATGGAAAAGGTAACGGTCATGGCGCTCGGTGTGGCCCATTGCTCAGACACTTCGGGAATTTTGGAGGAGGCCCTGGGGACTCCAAAGGAGATTGTCAAGAGGCTCCACTGCCATATGGGGATGGTCCAGACGGGCAGTTCAATGGTAACGGGGAGCAGATTTCTGTGGATTACGGGGACGGAGACGAACTCTGAACATGGGCAATGAAAAGGGTAACGGTTATGGCGCTCTGTATAACTCACTCCTCGTATACTTCAGGAATTTTGGAGGAGGCCCTGGGGACTCCGGGGGAAATTATCGAGAAGTTCCACAGCTATATGGGGACGGCCTAGAAGGACTACCTAATGGCGACGGGCTTCGCGCGCATCCTGGTTATGTGAACGGAGATGGAGACTAAACATGGGAGATGGAAAAGGTAACGGTTATGGAGCTCGGTCTAGCGCACTTTTCGAATACTTCGGGAATTTTGGAGGAGGCCCTGGGGACTCCGTAGGAAATTCTCGAGAGATTCCACCGTCATATGGGGATGGCCCAGAAGGGCAGCTCGATGGTAACGGGGAGATTCCTGTGAAGTACGGGGACGGAGACGAGGAATAAGAATGGGCGATGAAAAGGGTAACGGTTATGGCGCTCGGTGTAACCTAATTCTCGGACACTTCGGGAATTTCGGAGGAGGCCCTGGAGACTCCGGGGGAAATTATCGAGAAGTTCCACAGCTATATGGGGACGGCCGAGAAGGGTTGCCTAATGGCGACGGGGTTCTCGCTCATCCTAGTTATGGGGACGGAGATGGAGACTGAACATGGGTAATGGGTGCGGTAATGGTTATGGTTATGGCTATCGGTTTGGAAGCCTTTGCCCAGACTTTGGCGGAGGTCCCGGAACCTCAGAAGGTAATTATCTAGGTCCCACCCATCTATATGGTGATAGTACAGAAGGGCTTGATGGCAATGGTACGAGCCTGTCGTTGAGCTTCGGGGACGGAGACGAGGACTGAGACATGGGCGACGAGAAAGGTGATGGGCTTGGGCAAAGCGGGGCTGTGTTTGGCTCACCGCTGGGCTGCGGTCCTGGCAACCAGTTTGGGAACTGCCGCAGGGTCGAAGAGTCCAGCGCTGGGATAAACTATGTTACTGAATCTAGCATCGGTTGGCCGTGGGATACCGGCTATGGATGCGGAGGCCTCGAGGGTTAGCCCCTATGGGGGATAGCGCAGGCAATGGCATCGGCGCGGGAAGCTATACCGCGTCGAGAGAAGGAATCGGTCGCGGAACAGGAGATGGGGACGAAAGCGGAAATAGGATAGACAACTCCCCACCTTTTGGTGCAGGGGCCCAGGGGCGTTTTGACGGGAATAACCAAACCTTGTGGAGTCCTGTCGGTGACGGCAGCTACTACTAAACCAGCTGGGTTTGAACATGGGGGATAAATACGGAAATGGTCGCGGGCATGGGGAATTCCTAGGCTTGCAGGGCTATGGGGATAACTATGGAGATGGGGAAGGGAACTCTTTCTACACAAAATTCTTACAAGGTACAGGAGATGGTCCTGGCGATCATCAAGGAAACGCCGACTGGCTACTCATGGTTGAAATAGGGAACGGAGACTTGGAAACGGAGACTTCAACTAATGGGTGATAAATACGGAAACGGTCGCGGGCATGGGGAATTTTCGGCCTCTTATGGGTAATAAAGAGGGGAATGGCTTTGGCGCGGGACACAGGCGCCACAATGGCACCGGCTATGGCGAGGGGAGCTTGCTTGGTGATGGATGGGGTGCAGGAGGCGCAGGCGCCGACCTCGAAGGTTGGTGGGATACTTGTTTCGCGAATGAAAGTGTCAATAGATGGAATCTAATCAAACAGAAAGGTTCTGGGGCCTATGACTAACCGTACGGCGTACTAACGTGGGAGATCGCAAGGGGAACGGCTCTGGTGACGGAGGCGCCTTCGCTGATGAGGGGTACGGGGATGGGCACGGTGTAGGTACTTCAAATGGAAATGGCTGGGGATCGGGATACATATGTTTCGACCCTGAGCGCTACTCCACGTATAAGCAATTCCGACAAGAAGGCTCTGGACGGAACGAAGCCGATGGGTAACGATGAGGGGAATGGTTTTGGCGGTGGGTACCAAGATGGCACCGGCAATGGCGATGGGAACGTGGTGGGGGATGGGTCTTGGGCCTTTCAGCGTGGCTTTAGGGATGACTCTGGAAATGGGAAAGGAAACGGTAATACGCCGTACTGGATTGGCGTAGGTGCTGGAGGTCTTGGGAACTCCTCTGGAGGTTCTACCAGAGCGGTACGGGAAATAGGAGATGGAGACTCCGACTAGGAGACCTTATGGGAGATAAAGACGGAAACGGTAACGGGTGGGGTGAATGGTACTATGGAGATGGTCCCGGGGACGGAGAAGGAGACTGTAAGGGAAACTTCCCCGAAAGAGGGGCGGGTCCTGGTGATTCAGATGGAGAACATAGACAAAGGCTGCTTGAAAGAGGATGCGGAGACTTCGATTAGAGGCGCTATGGGAAATCAAAACGGAAACGGTAGTGGGCAGGGGGAATGGTACGTCTATCTCGACAGGTATGGAGATGGTCCCGGGGGCGGAGAAGGAGACTGTAGGGGACACTTCTACGGAGGAGGGGCGGGTCCTGGTAATTCGGATGGAGAACATAGACAAAAGCTGCTGAAAAGAGGATGCGGAGACTTCGATTAGAGGTTCTATGGGCTATCAAAACGGAAACGGTACCGGAAGTGCGCTCAGCTATTACTACGGTTATGGAGATGGTCCTGGAGACGGGAAAGGCAACGGTAAGAGGGCATACTTCGACGAAGAGGAACAAGTTTGTAGTGGGCCAGAAGAAATACTTGAAATAGGCGACGGAACATTCGAGTAGATGGGTATAGGTTTTTACAGTGGAAACGGTAGTGGGCAAGGTGAATGGCATATTCATAACAACCAGTGGGGAGGTGGCCCCGGCGATAGTACAGGAAACTACAAGGGGCCATCTTCTGATGCTGGGGTCGGCAGGGCCGGTGACCCTCAAGGAAATGGAAATAATTACCTCATAGAAGAAGGCGTATGCTTCCAGGACTAGGAGTGGAAGAACAGGAGGGAACCTAATGGGAGATTCCCAAGGCAACGGTACAGGCCGAGGTGAGCGGTTTTGTCTCTTGAGGGCGGTCTGGCTACCTGGAACAAACGCACTCACAGGAGACGGTAAGAGCACTGACGACGGGAATACTTGGGATCCTAATGAGAACTCCGCCTTCGGCCTTCACTACCTTCAACATGGCGCAGGAGGCCTAGATAGGCGTGAGTAAATTCTCGAGGGAAATAAGTGAGGGAAACTTCTAATAGAGGATCTATGGGCTATCAGAACGGAAACGGTAGCGGATGTGGAACCAGCTATTACTGGATTTATGGGGATGGGCCTGGAGACGGGAAAGGCAACGGTAAGAAGACATACTTCGACGAAGAGAAACAAGTTTGTAGGGGGTCAGAAGAGACCCTTGAAATAGGCGACGGAACATTCGAGTAGAGGGCCTATGGGTAATCAAGACGGAAACGGTATTGGGTGTGGACCCAGCTATTACTGGATTTATGGGGATGGGCCTGGAGATGGAGAAGGCGATTGTAGGAGGGTGGACTTCGACAGAGATGAGGAAATGTGGGATGGATATAGACAAGAGATACTTGAAATAGGAGACGGAGCATTCGAGTAGAGGATCTATGGGTGATCACAACGGAAACGGTAGCGGATGTGGGACCAGCTATTACTGGATTTATGGGGATGGTCCTGGAGATGGGGAAGGCGATTGTAGGAAGAGGTACTTCGACGGTGAGGAGGCAATGTGGGAGGAGGAGGCAATATGGGATGGATATAGACAAGAGATACTTGAAATAGGAGACGGAGCATTCGAGTAGAGGGCCTATGGGTTATCAAGACGGAAACGGTACTGGAACTGGATGGGGGTTCACCTATTACTGGATTCATGGAGATGGCCCTGGAGACGGGAAAGGCGACGGTAAAAAAACATACTTCGACGAAGATAGCCCTAATGAGGCCTTCATCGTCCCCTACTTCTTTCAGCATGGCGCAGGGAACGCAGATAGACATGGGTAACTCCTCGGGAAATGGTTTTGGTGATGGCCCGTGGGCCCGTCAAGGGGATGGACGCGACCAAGGCAATGGCCACGGAGATGGGACTGGCGACGGGATTACTTGGAACCAAAACCCCTACGATGCAGCAGAACAAGATGGCTACACCCAACGAGGTACAGGCTGCACGGACTTTTTCCTGTAAATAAAGAGCAAGTTGAAGCTTCGATCTGCACGTACGACGTACGGAAGGTCCTGAGGACGAGCTCAACGGCTCTCAACGTAAGAGATGATGCCTAAGGAGAACTCATGGGAGATAGTACCGGTAACGGGTCAGGAAACGGACATGAAAGTTTCAGGTATAGGCTGCTTGAGCCTAACGGCTGTAAATATGACGGAAATGGCGAGCAGCCAACAGTGCAACCAATTACAAATCACGGGGACTATCAAGACCTGCTCTTTCGCTTGCAAGTAGGTGACGGAGGTTGGGACAACTGACTATGGGGACTTCTGATGGCAATGGCTTCGGAGGCGGAGAAGAAGCACCCGCTCGATGGTCGTGGTTTTCTCGAGGGGATGGCGTTTCCTGGGTCATCGAAGAAGGCTCGGGGCCAGGGGATTGGAACGGGAACAACCAATTTACTAGTTATGACCTAGGTAGAGGTGCCGGGTCGCTCGACTACTAACAAAGGGGAACCTCCATGGGTACTAAAGACGGAAATGGCTATGGTACCGGGACTTCTTGGATGACGGACCAGACTCAATACGGGGGAGGCGCGGAGCATAGGACAGGTAAGCCCGATGACACTGTTCTCCTCGGTTGCGGTCCAGGTGAACGCGATGGGAATGGAGGCTCTCCTCGTTACCAATTGGGTAGCGGCCTCGTAGATCATCGCTGAAAAAGACCAAACATGGGAGACCCAGAAGGGAACGGTTATGGAGGAGGTCCTAACGTCTGGCGTTATGGCGGAGGCTGGACCTCGATACTAATTCAGACAGGCAATGGACAAAGAAACCACATCTTGGGGTACCGAGGAGATGGGTATGGATCGGGCAAAGAGAGTGACTTTCTAAATTGGTTCACCGATGGGGCAGGCTCCCAAGATCAGGACTAAGACAAGCTACAAGCCGTACGACGTACGACCCAGGGGCGCATGGGAGATATTCAAGGAAATGGGACAGGCCACGGCGGGGTGCTTCAAGGGATCGAGGTCAACGGGAAAGGAACTTTTGCACCTAGTGATCAAAGCCCCCAAACCGTACAAAAAAACTATCTCCGCAACGGCAATGGCCTAGGGCACGGAGTCAGCGAGCAATACGTAGGCCTACAGGGGTATGGAAGCCATGACTAGGAGCTTCAATGGGAGATAGGGCAGGAAATCTTTTTCCTTTGGTGAAACAATGTTGACAGGGAACGGTCCCGTCCGTTCCGATCAACAAGTAACGTACTACTATGGGGGTAATGGTTGGGAGAGCGGATCCTACGGGCATCTCGAGTGGCCGATCGCTTCTTGGTCCCAAGGTTGTGGAAGCCGGGACTAGGCGTGTCATAGGAGATCTGAACCTCCACTAAAAAGACCAAGACTCCGGTATAAGACAAGAGGTCGTAGATGAATTGGCGCGACAACTACCTGATCACAATGGCGCAAGAATGCGTCATCCGGCAGCAAGTGCTGCACGCGGAGATGAACACCCAGCGAAAGACATGGGAAGCCTTCTTCCTCAAGTATGAGGAATTGCTGAAAGATGTTCCTATCACGGTCTTCGTCGTAGAGCTCGGCGTAGACAAGAAGCTCGTCGACTCGTGGTGGGCCGATCTCGATGATGGCGTAGTCATACTACGATACAACATCATCACCGAAGAAGGAGGAATGCCCGGCAACCCGATCTACGCAGAGCCCAAAGACATCCCCTCATACGAGTACCTCCTCTCAGTGCCGGGGCTCGTAGCGACGATTCTTTCCTGGGCAGAGAAAGAACAGAAGCAGCTCCGTAGCCGACAGAAGGCGGTTAGCACGCTTCAACAAGTGCTCAAGGCTCTAACAAAAAAGGAACCGAAGGGATGACACCTCTGGAGAAACTGTTCAGCTACGCCAACGAAAAGCACCCCGGGGAACGGGAAGTGCGGGAGGTGCTGGCCTCCTTGCCGAGGATTTCCCTCAACAAAAGAACCCGTGTCCCTCTCTACGGAAACCCCTCGTGTGAGCTCTATCTCCTGATGACCTCGTGTGGCGCGACCCTAGAGCTGAACAACGCCGACGAATGTATCAAGCCGTGGACCCCGAGCGACCACGCCACCTCGTGGCAAGTCTACGTCACCCTCCCCTCTCTGTTGGCTCAGTTTCAGATAGAGCTGCGCGCCGAGATCGAACAGTCTCAAACATCCCTCGCGGCTATGCAACAAGCGCAGGACGCCTTTCTGAAACTTTAGGAGTAAAAATGAACGGAATTCAGAAAAACGCGGTCTATACCAAGGCCCTCTTCGAACAGGATTTTCAAAAGGAGATCGAGGCGTTCCTCGAAGAGATCCCGAGCCGCTGGGTGACGCAGATCATCGTCAGCCCGTTGTTGGATAAGTGCGCAACGCTCGCCCTCGTGCCGCCGAAGGTCCACGGGGAGAGGTGCACGCTTCAGTTCCATTGGGGGGACTTTCATGCGGAGTCGGCCAAGCCCTGGGATCACCGGGATGTTCCTTCGAAGTGGAAGATCTACCTCAGCCTGCCTCTGTTGCTGCTCAGCTTCGAAGAACATCTCAGGCGGGAAGTGCGGACGCGGGAGGCAGAGATCGAAGAGCTGCGAACCTTGGTCAAAGACCTCCAAGCGGCCGGGGAATAAACCTCAGGAGAGGTTTAGGTTCATCGTACGTCGTACGTACCCCCTTCGGGTACCTCCCAAAACTCCAGAAAGACAACGTCTCCCGCTCCGTGAACAAGGAGAAGGCCCATTGACCACCTACGAGCAAATGACTGCCACCCTCAAGGCGATGCAGCGCTGCGCCGAGAACCTGCAAGAAGCGGTCAACATCATCCTGGCCGGGACGCCTACGCACGCCGTTTCGTACCTGACAGGGTCGAACGGACCGCGTTTTCGCTTGAGGGCGGGAGAGGACGGTTGGGAGCTCGCCCAGGAGAGCCAGACCATTCCAGAGTCGGCCTTTCACACGAGGACCTCCCCAAACAACCTCAAGTACTGGCTTGCGCCGGCACGGCAGTACCAGTTCGCAGCCCACCTCCATGAACTGCTCGCCTACCAGATCCGGGGCGAGGAGGAGCACATCCTCCAAACCATTCAACAGGGGGCGCAGTTCTTCGGTTCTTTGCAGCCGGATATCAAGATCGAACAGATCTATCGAGTACACCCGGGTTCCGGGCGACGTGCGCTGCTGGAGGAACTCCGCCTTTTCAGCAGTTCCGCGCAGCAGAGACTCCTGGTTCAGATCTACGTCCTCATGCAGAGAGCGGAATGGCGCGACCTCCTGGGGCGTCCGCCCACGCAGTCCACTCAGCTCAATCCGGAGATCGTTACCCAAGTCCTCGAGGATCTCCGGCTCCTGTAGCTCCGCTGCGAACAACACCAAAAGAGGCACACCGACGAACAAGCAGAGCTCCTCAAGCTGCGCCAGTTCTTCATGTAGGAGACCGGTGTGCGGTACTCCTAAAAAGAGAGGGAATCCCGTGACCTTGCATCGAATCGTCCAGTTCAACAAAGAACGCCCCGATAGAACCAGCGTCCTCGAGTACGTCCGTGCGTACATCAATGGCTGCGGGCGCTTCGGAGAAGTCATCACGGCCCGCTGGTACATCATCCTGCCTGGGGAGTACTCGAATCCTGAACGCAACACCACGGACCCTACCCGAGGACCTGACCGCTGGATCGAGATTGACTTCGACGGACCGGAAAACAGGCTCCGATACGTGGACGTTCTCACCCGGGACATGGACCCGTTCACCCAGAGCATCGCCGACGGTCTGGCCGCGTCCATGCGTCGTAAGTGGCGCTGCGTGGTGACGTAGTATGGCCCTGTTGCAAATCAGGCCTCCGGAGGCTCCGCACTGGAAGACGCTGCGGAGTTGGCCAGAGGCCGAAGGAATGGGCCCGGCGAAGGACTGGTTGCTCTCGCCGATCGAGATCTACCCCGCAGGTACGACGGTCGCTGTCATCTTGCCGCAGGCAACGAACTACTACATCTTCGATAAGTTCGGCGAGGCGCGGGTAATGCCGCGTATCGACGTATGGATCGACGTTCCCGTGAACGCGTGGCATGAAGCGGCTTCGTGTCGTGAATTGTGTCGGGTGATCCCGGAAGACCTGGACCGAGGCTCGACACTGCACCGGCTCCTCGTACGAGCGGCGCTTCGTACCGCGTACCACGTACTCCCTTGGTGGGAAGACTCGAATCCGGACGAAAAGTACGTTCGGGAGGCGCTCGACGCCACGAAACGTTGGGTCGTGGGGACGGATTGGCATGGCGCCGGAGAGTCGTTCTATACCAAGGTGAGACGGGCTGAATATAACTTGAGCGGTAACGAGAACAACGCTACGGCGTCTATAACTGTCACCTCTCTGCCTGCGTTGGACGTCTTGAGTTGTGTACTGTCGGTCCGAGACGTGGTTCTCCAGAAGAAACAGTCTGACGCTCTGCACCAAGTACACGCCTACGCAGAAACGTCTCAGTGCTCTAAGGCCAACCCCATGAGAGGTCCTCTGGCTCGCCAGAGTAGGGCTACGGTCGAAGCTCAACAGCTCGACCAGCTCCGAGCACTCATCCCCTTGCGAGAGGTGCTCACCGAACATGCCTTTCGTCTCCCGCGACTGAGGGAGACGCCCTAAGTACAACGTACGAAAGGAACGACCATGCCTGTGACCGAAAAGATGATCAAACAAGTTCGCGCGCTCAAAAGCGCCATCTACGCCGAGCTTCGTCAATACGAAGAGAAGCTCCCGCGAGGGTTCAACTACCCTAGCGTCACCTTCATGGAGGCTCAGCTCTCCATCGTCGACGGCAAGTTCCGGGCGGTGGTGCACGGTGAGCCCTTCACCCTCTGGCAGATGCAGGAGATGCCAGAGATCCTCTGGCCTGCGTTCCTGAAGCTGCGCTCCCAGCTTCAAAGCCCCCACAAGAACCATCGAGCCGGGGGGACCGGCGTCCAGGAGCACGGCGCGTGACCCCCATGGAAAAGCTCGGGGGACACTTTCGGCAGGCTGCTGAAGCGGAGTACTACATCCGCGCAATCTTCGACAAGTTTCTGGGGCAGCTTCGGCCAGATGAGTACTTCACCTGGGAGCTGACGGAGCTGCCCTCCTCGGCCTACCGCTTCGTCATCTACGAACGAGGCATCCTGTTCTTCGGTACCCAGCGCGTACAGCGGCTTCCGCTCGCTGACTTCGCCGGACGTGTCTGGCTCCTCGCGCCCTATATCCCCCAGCTCTGGGGGAGGCTGCTCAATCTGAGAGGGGCACAAATCCGCGCAGAGCAGCAAAGGTACACACAATTGCAGGCGATGGCAGACTCCTTCCTCGGAGACTTCCCCGGCTCGGAGGACGGCCCCCCAAACAGGCCCCCAAACAGTCCTCCAGACAGTCCTCCAGACAGGCCCCCAAACAGTCCTCCAGACAGTCCTCCAGACAGCCCCCCAGACAAGGTCTGAGCCAAAGAGAACACATCGGTCGCGCCGCTCGCAGCTGCCTTGACGGCGGCTGCGAGCGGCGCACAGGCATGTTCTCTTTGGCTTGTCAAGCTCGACGGGTCAGGTCTTGTTCAGGTGAGGGGATGTAGGTCCGCCTACGACCCCAGGTCTTGGCCGTCGCCGGAGGCTTCAGGAGGCGTTCTGGGGGCCTGCACCGCCCCGGGACCGAGGATCGCATCCAGCGTCGCCTGGACGCCCTCTGGGGTGCTTCCTGGCCCCGCCGTGACCCGTTCCAGCAGGGCACTGGCGGACAGCCCCCGGAGCTCGGGAGGGAGCTCCAGCGGCGAGGGGGGTGGAGGCAGAGGCCCTTCAGGCCCCGCCGAGGACCGCCGTGGGGCGCGCTTGGGCTTCGGCGGCGGCGGCGGTGGCGGGGCTTTCTTCGGTCGGGGCGGCAGGACCGGCGCGGGTCCCTTGGTGCGAAGGCGGGGGGCTCGACTCTCGGGGATCTCCGTCGTCGACGGGTGCGGAAGCTCTTGGTCCAGCGCGTGTTGCGCCAGGGCTTCGACCAGCAGGTCCCGGGCGAACTGCTGCCAGGACCGCTCGCCAGGGTGGCGGGCTTCCTGACCGGCGTGCAGCTCCAGCAGCACTGTATGCCACGCTGGAGGTAGAGAGAAACAGACGACAACATTGGACTTTTTTGGATCGTGCGCGGCCATGGGGATCTCCGGTTGGGTGTTATTATATTGGGCCTCGTTATATCAGAAAAAACAAGCAAGTACCCCTAGTTAGCCCTGTTTTGGAGGCTTATTATATTGGAGGCGAGAGGGGCTAACTGACGGATTTCATTGGGGATTCTGTTATTATAATAATTTCGGCCCAATATAATAGAAAAACGAATGTTAGTTGGTGCTATTGGCTGTAGTTACGTGGGTTTAGCCCCAATATAATAATTTTGCCACCAGACTTTTGAAATTGCTCTCGCGCGAGACGCGTTGCCAACCCCCTAAAAAGTTCGTCTCGCGCAGGCTGCGCGTAGCGACTGCCGTGCCAAGCTCGAGCCTAGAGGGGTGGAGAGGGCTACTATATCGAGAAAGCGGAATGATTTCGCGAGGTTACTAGTCGAGCTAGAGGGTTACACCCGCGTAGAAACTCGGCCCTAAACGCGTGACCCTGATGTAAGGAATTTCCCTACATCCGAACCTCGCGCCTTAGACGCGCATGTTTTTCTATTTCTCTCTCTTTTTTTAGAGGAAGAAGAAAGAAGAGAGAGAAATCCCAGATTGCAAGAATTGGGCCCGGACATTTGTGGCTGATACCAGAAACGGCCACAAGGTTCGGAACGCCAGACCCCCCTGGAAACTCTTAGAGAAATTGGTTGGCATGGCAGTCGCTACGCGCAGCCTGCGCGAGACGAACTTTTTAGGGGGTTGGCAGCGCGTCTCGCGCGAGAGTAGTTTCAAAAATCCGTGGGCAAAATTATTATATTGGGGCTAAGTTCGCGAAAACATTACCAATAGCACCAACTAACATTCGTTTTTCTGTTATATTGGGCCGAAATTATTATATTAGGGGATTCCTCAAGAGTATCGAGTAGTTAGCCCTGGTGAGTCCCAATATAATAAGCAGTAAAACTGGGGATAACTAGCTGAAATGACTTGTGAATTCTGATATAACGCAGGCCAATATAATAAGCCTGCCCCTCGCCTTTTCGAATTTCTCACCCTTTCTCGGGTAGAAGATCGCAGGAGGCTCTCATGTCCCACGATCTTTCGATGTTCTGGCTTCAACTCCGTGACGCAGTCCCCGAAACGGCGGGGGAACACGACCTCGCCACCATCAGGCGGCAACTGCTCCAGGCGCGTCGCTGCCTGGAGGTGGAGGACCGCACTCGCACGAGCCCCTGGGAGGATGCCGCAGGCAACCACCAATACCGGCGGCTCACGAAGCTCCTGCGTGCGTGCAAGGCCCTGGATCGGCGCGACTACGAAGCGGTCCGCGCCGCCCTGTCCTAGGGGCGCCTACATCCCCCTACTGAACAGTGACCCTACGTTTTTCTGCTCTGGGGCGTGCCGTTTGCCGCCCCGGAGCCTTCTTCCCTCTGCGTTGTCTGTGCTCTTTTTTGGCCTTAGGCTTCAGAGGTGATCGCTCTGCAAGAACCTCGCTGGACCACGTTGACGCTCGGAGACCTTGAGCTCGGCGTCACTACTGACTACCTCCGAGACACAGAAGGCGTGCTCTGGTGCCCGTTTCCTGACGAAGCTTCGGAAGCCCTGGAAGCGTTCGATGCGATCCTGCCGACCACCACCCTGGTAGATGCGATCGAAGCGGTGGCGACGATGATCCCGTTCACTGCCTTTGTCCGCGACAAGCAGACTAGAGCCACAGCGATCGCATCCAGCCTCGCCTGCGATCGCTACATCAACGGGTATCAGGGCCTCGTCGCTGGCCACGGCAAAGACCTCGTCGTAGGGCAAACTCGGCGCTCGCACCCGGAAAAGGTGGCGATCTACGGGGCCCGCTGGGCCTCCGGTGGGCGCGTGCAACCGCTGTTTCCGCCGTTGCGATCGTCGCATGTCGTTGGGCATTCGCTGAGGTACCGGGATTACTCGCACAAGGCCCGAGGGATCCGGATCGCAGCCCGTTACAAGGGACAGGCGAGGTCGCTTTTCGCCTGTTTTCAAGATCCGAACTGCATTCGGCGCTTGAACCAATCTGGGATCTTGCTTGAGCCGCAGGACCTTACGTACGCCGTACGACCGAAGGGGGCCCGATGAGCCAACGCATCTACTGGTACCCGCCGACAGATCTCTCCCCGGACGTGTATACCGTCCACTACTACGACGAGGGCAACGTCGAGCGTCTCTTGGCTACGGTGCCGCACGTCGTGCCTGGGCCGTATTGGGAGGCGGTGGCGCGGAGGTTCTCCTTCGAGGACCCTAGCGGAACTGACTCGACGCGCTATCGGGTGCGAGCGCTGGGGCCGCAGAGCGTGCTCTACGGAGATACGGGGCCTTTTCAATCAAGCGCGGCGACGGGCGCGCGGATGGCGACGCGGGTCAAGGTGGACGCGGACTTCGGTGGCGTGAATGAGCTCCAGCTGGTCACTCCGGAGGGGCAGCCGATCCCGGATGCGGATGTGCGCTTCTTTTTGGCTACGGAGTGGGACGCCAATCGTCGAGACGTGGCGCAGTACGTCGTACAGACCAACGCCCAGGGGCGGATGAAGTCTCCGGTGTGGTTGGAGCCGGGGTTGCAGTACGTGCTCATCTTCGAACGCACCGGAGCGCCAGGGTACCGCGCTGAGCCGGTGCGTATCGACGTCTAAGACGGCCCAAGAGGGCGGAGCTCGAACGCACCGGAGCGCTGAGCCGGGGCGTATAGACGTTTGAACTAGGCATAAGGAAACTTCTTCAAGATCAAGAACTGGTACAAGTTCTTGGGAGGTCTCCTATGTCTTCGCGGAAAAGGTTCCGAGCCGCGCCAGTTCTCGAGAGGCTGTTTGCTCGTTGGCCAGGGGGTCGAGCCAAACCGACGTGTGAAATGCTCGCGCTGGAGCTGCACGAGCTCGCGCATCACGCCCATCTCTTTCGTTGTATGCCTTCGGATGGCGAGCCGATGTACAGCGTCTCGGATCAGGTGTCGGATATGTTGCGTAACGCGTGTTACGGCGAGAGTCCGCTGCGACGCCTTCAGGCGGAGGTTTTCGCTTGTTTGATTTCGGAGGGCGTGGCTGCTCGTCTCGGTATGTCCTCGGGGGCTATGCGTCGATTTGAGACGAGGGTCCGACGGGCCTTGTGGCAGGGCGGGGTACCTGCGTTGGAGGTAAACAAGAGGGTGCGGAAGGCTCGACTGCGTTTCAAGGATTCGCCTACGGTGCATCGTTGGGTCGAAGAGATCTATAAGGGGCTCACTACGCAAGAGGGTTGAGCTGGAAACACAAAGTTTGGGATGCCTCTTATGGCTTCAAGACGAAAGTTTCGAGCTGCACCGATTCTCGCGCGGCTGTATGCGCGCTGGCCAGGACCGGGGCATAGCCCGTCGAATGAGGTGCTCGCGGGGGAGTTGCATGAACTCGCACACCACGCGCACCTCTTCCGTTGCTTGCCTAGCGCCGGTGAAGGGGTGCTTTGGATCTCCGAGCAGATCGCGGAGAGGCTGGACAATAACTACTATCGGTTCAGCACTCGACGAAAACTTCGGGCGGAGGTTTTTGCCTGTTTGATTTCCGAGGGCGTGGCCGCCCGGCTTGGAATGCCGGAGGATGTCATGCGCCGGCTTGAGAAGGAAGTTCGCAAGATCTTGAGACTGGACCTGAGGTGGAAGGAGAAACCGTTGGCCGTGTCCAAGGCTGTGCGCGTTGCTCGGTCTCGTTTCAAGAACTCGAGTACGGTGCGACGTTGGAGCGAGAGGATTCATGCAATTCTCATCGGAAAATCAACGTAGATGAGGTACAAGGAGTAGGGAGGTTCGTTATGAGCAAGAAGAAGGTGGAGCTGCTGTGGCGTTACGCACCGACGCTTGGGGCCGCTCTTCTCGCGGGACGGCGAGATTTTGCACAAGAGATCACCAGCGCGCAGGAGCGGGTGGCTGCGGCACAAGACGATCTCGAGAGGTTTCGTGCGCAGCGACAGCTCGAGCGATGGGAGCGTCTCGCGAAGCAAGAGGCGCTCGCGAGGCAGAGCGGGAAGATCGATGCGGAACTCTTCGCCCCGTTGGTGGTCTTCATCTTCGGGGTGGTGATGCTCCTGTCGTTCGCGGCTGGGGCGGCGGCACGACAGCGGCATGCTGTGAGTTACGCTCGGACCTACGCAGCGCAGATCTTGCGGTGGTCGAGGCCGACGGTCCTGTGTGCGACCGAAGACACGGACCACAACGCGTACGTCACCTGTACGGTGGTACAGGACGGTTCGCGGCGGCAGCTCGAGTGCCCGTCAAACATCGTTCTCGAATTCAACAAGGCGTGCCGGGAGGTCCGGGCGCGGACGTGGCAGGAGACGCCTTGAGCGCCTCGTTCGAACCGATAACGATCTGGCCCGTGTGGCGGGGACCGGCGAAACGCCGCACGGAGCGTTTTGCGGTTGAGCTCGAGGCCTGTAAGCCGGAGGAATATGCACCGATCCGGTATACCGTGTTGGTGCAGGTACGTACGGCGTACTTCGCGAAGGATCGGAAGAACAACCCCCATGCCCTTGTAGCGTGGTGTCCCGAGGATGAAGGGGCTCTTGGGGTTCCGATGCCGGAGTACAGCTACTACAACCTCACGGGAGCTGGGGCGGCGTACAACTTCGTTCTCTGGGCCTTGCATCTGGGGCACTACTCGATGGTCCAAGTACGAAGTATCCAGTTTCTAGATATGTAGGAGGAGCACATGAGCACAACCATCTATCGACTGAAGCTGCACGCTGCCGGACTTTACGAGCGAGGACAGACGACGTACATCGCGTCGGTACGTGTACGGAAGGAGGGCGTGGTAGGGCACGGAGAGGCCTTCTATACCTTCGAAGTGGAGTGGGCCTATGACGATCGAGAGGATCTCGGGGTCCAAATGGGGACTTTTCGCTTCGCCGCGTTGACGAGCCTCGAGGCTGCGCACGACTTCACAGTCTTCGCCCTGCGCGCCGGGAGTTACACCATGATTGACTTCGAGAGCATCGAGCGCGTCGAAGGCTAAAGATGTTTCTGTCGCACAGCGGTACGCGTTCGCGCTGTTTGGACGTAGCGCTGTCATGAGGTGAATGGTGATAGGTCCCCTGTCACGCGACAGAAATAGGGGACCAGAGCCGTTTCTGTAAGAGTGCGTTGATCCCGCGTCGAACGGTAGGGATTAGAGAAGGGAACTCTTGAGAGAGAGGCGTGAGATACCTCTTCCCACAACCGTAACGCACCGGTCTCTCAAATCCTTAGGCGTGACAGCTCGGAGAGACGGGCGTTAGCTAAAGCTGTTTCTGTCGCACAGCGATACGGTTTGGCCTCGACGTAGCGCTGGCTACTTTCTCCTGGTAGGTGATGTGTCCCCTGTCACGCGACAGAAGTAGGGGACCAGAGCCGTTTCTGTAAGAGTGCGTTGATCGTGCGCCGAACGGTAACGATCGAGAGAAGGGAACTCTTGAGAGAGGTGTGCGAGCCACCTTTTGCCCCTCGTAACGCGACGAGATCTCAATTCTGGTGTTTTCTGCGAGACTCTGGCGATCTCGTCTTGCGGGGTTGATCGCGTACTTTTTGCCTGAGTTCCTTGGGCGAAACTACGGTTGGTATCGCGTGTCGTGCGGAGGGCAGTGGACCTTCTACTGGCAACGCGACTCTACGAAGGAGAAGTGGAGGCCCTGTGGTTGGTATCGGGTGCCCACCTGTCCTCGACCGGTAGGCTTGCCGGGGATCAACTATGACCATGCCTGCACGGGGCAGGTTTCAGCCTGCGTGCTTCGAGGCGAGTGCGTGTGTGAGAAGTACGGATGAACTTCCGACACCTCTTCTACACCTCCTCGCTTCTCCTCTGGGCGCTCGCGTGGCTGCTCCTGCTCCTCAAGGTCACGGAGCCGCGCGGATGTCTCTATGGCTACTGTCTCACAGGACAGCGGAACGTTTGTTTCCTGTCCTTGAGTAAGAGTTCGCTTGAGGCGTGCCAGCCGAATTACCACCAACGGTCCGGGAAGGAAGAGTGTCGATGAGCGAAAAACCGATGCACGGGGCCCTGGTGTACCGAGACTCTCAGGGACGCTGTGCACTCACGTTTCAGCATCTGAGCTGGCTGCACCATGATGATGTTCGAGACGGGGTGCTCTGGGAGTACTGGGCTTGGGCCCATGTCCCAGAGGCAATGTGGCCGGAACTTCGGGACGAGGCCGTCGACAGCTTCGAGCGAAGCTTGGTCTTGATGCGGCAGGCGCTGCGCAAGGACCTGGAGACGTTGGAGTACGTCGTACGGCGTATCCCCTTCGGGAGGCAGGTCTCCAAACCGTTCCGCTGGTGGTGGCGGCAGCGTGCGCAGTGGATCCTGCGCTACTGTGCGCGAGGGTTCGCAGCTCGCACGCTCGCTACCACTCTTCCCGAGCTCAAAAGTGATCTGCGTCGTCGGTACCACGTACAGATGACGGCCCTGCTCCGGCTGATGGCGGCGTCGGTGGTGGCGTCGGGGGAGGAGTAGGTATGACTCTCGAGGAGGCGGAAGAGGAACTGGAAGCTCTTCAAGGGATGGCTTCCCAGTTCAGCAGTCTGCGCATCGAGCATGCGCTCCGGCAGAATATTCGGCGAATGGAGGTTGAGTTCGACAATCTCTGGTCGCCGAAGTTGATCTGTCAGATGCACAACTACTGTGTTTCGCGTTGGCTCAGCCAACTCTACCGTCGTTGGGCGGAGAAGCTGTACTTGGAGAGGAGCCAGGAATACAGCATCCTCCTGTACATGGCGCGACGGATGTACGACGACCGGGACCCTCAGCTCCTGGACAAGTACAAGCTGACGCTGCTCCGTTGGTTCCGAACGGTAGCAGAGATCAACCTGGTCTACACAGTGCTGTACGGGCATACAGCACGAGGAGAAGCGCTCCTGCGTGGGCCGCCGAAGGCACAAAACAATGAGTGATCCGTTGTCTTATTCGGAGCGCGAATAGATATCAACAAAGGAGACGAGAATGGATCTCAACGAGCTCATCAAGAAGTGTCGGCATATCTGTGGCATGCCGTTGCGTACGCAACGGGACGTGGTGCGGGCGCTGGAAGCTGCTCAGTCGCGTGACGTTCGGCTCAGTCTTCTCGAGCTGTCCCGGCCCTGTTATGAGGAGTCGTGGGGCCATTGGCTCTACATCATGTCCGTCTGGGGGATGCTTCACGCTTACCAGATGTACCTGGGCCTCCTCTGGGAGGCGGTGCAAACTCATTATCCTGAGTGGCTCAGGGCTCGGGCGACGATGACTCAGCAGGACTTCGTCCGTTACTTTTACGAGGGGCAGAGGATCCTGGATCTGCTTCAGCGCGTTCACGAACCGAGACAGAAGAGGCTTCTCGAGGCCTCTCTGCTGCCTCGGGCTCAAAACAAGTATCTTCCGGCCCTGGAGGTATTTGTGGAGTTCTGCGAGGGCAACCCGGACACGCTGGAGGATCCGTGGCCGGAGATCGCTCGGATGTTCCGCACCCGCGTGAAGACTGAAGGGCTCGAGGTCGTGAAGACCTCAGCATCCGTCTCGGGTTCGGATCCCGAGGTCGTGAGCCTCGTCGTCAAGCTTCTCCAGCGCATCCCGAATCCACCTGACGGAGCATATTCGGTGGACGGGGTTCAGTCGTAAACGCGCCAACTTCCGGGTATAAGTACTTGGAGGGCTCCATGGGTTATACAGTATTCGATCTCGTCGAGTGCTGGTTGGGGACGGCCATCGCGCTTGTCCCCATGACCCCGCGTGCCCCTGGCCGTATCGTGCGGCCGGCGCTCCCGCCCCGGGAGCTCGAGTGGATCCGCGTCAGAGAACACACGGGTCCCCGTTTACGCGCTATTACTGCGCGTAGCACGCGGTAAGCACATCATCTTCTCCCTCGTTCTGAGGGGCCGAGCGCGTGTGCGCGCGCTCGGTTTTTTCTTTGGGTACGACGTACTAAGTGAAACTATTCGAGGTTCGCAGGTATAAGGGCTCGGAGGTGCGTGTGACCTACGGGGAATACTTGAGGATGTTTCTCGAGGAGCTCGAAGGGCTGCGCAACCGACTGGAGGCGAAGACGTGACAGAGAAAAAGAGCTGGAGGGACTATCAACCTCCTTCATTGGCGCAGGTCGCCCAGAGCCGTAAGCAGGAACATGAGATGTTCCTGCTTTCTCAAGCTGTGAACATGGAGCGAATGCTCCGTACGATGGGAACGGGATGTAGCATCTGGTTGGCTCCGTCCGACACGGAGGAGCTCGTAGCCAAGTTCAGTATTCCGGGCGCTGACGTGAAAGTGGAGATTTCAGGGGATCAAAGCCGGGTAATCGTCACCTACCCGGAAGTGGACACAGAGGCAACGGCGACCAGCATCGATTCGACCTCCAAAGAAGACCATGCGTCTATCTTGGCGGCTATCGCAGCTGAGCGGGACCGGCAGGTGACCGAAGGGGGCTACAGCGCCTCGTACGACGACGAACACGAGGGAGGCGAGATCGCCTGGGCTGCGGCCTGTTACGCCGCAACGGGTCGCGTGCTCCGCTGGGACCCGGGCACCCACGAGGTCGACGACGCCTACCCGTGGGGCGGAGAGGTGCCGAAGGGCCACGGCAAGGACCGGGTGCGCGACCTCATCAAGGCCGCCGCGCTGTGCATCGCTGAGATCGAACGTCTCCAGCGGGCGGGAGCTGGCTAGTGCCGAAGTGGGAGACCTATCGCGCGCCTTCTCTCGAGGAGATGGATCAGATTCGCGCCGCTCAAGCTCTTGCGGAACGCGAAGCGACCCTTTTGACCACTGCTGCCAGTATTGAGACGGCTTTGCGGAAGGGCTTGGCCGCGCGGAGCCCCTGGATCGCGCCGGAGATGGCGCGCGCTTTGGGGGAGCGCTTTGCAGCGGGCGGGTGGCGCATTCAGTATGAGTATCAGGCCTCCCAACAACGGGTCCTTGTCCAGGACCCCAGGACCCTGTGACTTCCCTCAGCTGTTAGGAGACAAAATGACTACAAAGAACTGGAAAGATTATGAGGCTCCGACGGTCGAAGGAGCGACTGCGGATCGTCTCGCGCAAGAAGCGCAGAAGCGGGAGGCCATCCTCCTGGAAGGCGCGGAGGTTATCGAAACCGGGCTTCGGGCCTATGGTCGCGGGCGTAGTCGGACTTTGTCGCAGAAAGACGCCTCTGAACTGGCTGAGAAGTTCTCGAAGCGCGGGTGGCGCGTCACTTTCCACACTATTCAAACAGGAGAAGTGTGGGTCGATGTCGAGGATCCTACATCAAGGACGCCGTAAGTGCTCGCGGCAGCGTGCTACGAGGTGCGCCCTTGGCAAGCCCTGCCCTCTGTAGGAAACGTTGAGGAGCTGAAACCCTGGATCAGCGAGATGCAGGACGGAACCTGCGTTCGTGTAACAGATGGTGTCGGCACCGACTGTTACGTAGTGAGGGGACAGACTCTGCATTCATGGGCTCTTCCGTACGACGTACGAAGTGCCCTCGGGGTTCTCGATGTGAAGGTCTGGGCGACGGACCCCCGTCGCTGGTGGCTCTCCACCCAAGACGGGGTACGTCTATTCGGGATCGCTTCTTATGAGGCTGACCGCACAGCGGTCGGTTCAGAGCTGCGCTGTGCAGTTACCCTGGCCATTCTGGAATGCGTCCAGCGACAATTCAGGAGTTCAACAAGGACGCAAGAAGCTCTCGCCCTCGACTTGTATACCGCCGTACAAGGTTGGTATGCGACGCCGGACGCCGCGCGGGCTCAGGAGGTGCAGGAAGCCACTAAGCGGCTCGATCCTGGCGTGAACTTCACACAAATGCCTGAGGTAGGAGAGGCCTTGCGCTGTGTGGGCTTGTCTGTGGAGGCCCCTCGGTATGCCGAGAGAGCGGCACAGCTCCTCGTGTACGGAGTGATTAGAGAAGCTGTCAGCGAGCAGTCTTGGTCCCCCGAGAAGGTGGTGTTGTATCAGAGGGAGCTCCAGCGCACTATTGCGGCGATTGCTTCCCAATACATCCGGCTCTCTACGGTGTTGCTGGGCCTGATTCAATGAACCCGTACGAGGGGAGGTGTACACCCCTCGTGCTTTTTCTTTGGCTCAGCGGGGGTGCAACGTTACTCGCATCTGGAAGCTGAGTTTGGGTTGTGCGAGCGAGACGGACGGGTTGGGCAGGTCCACATCGACATGCCCCTGCATGCCTTGAGCCCCGGGGCGTTCGAAGTGCTTCTGTACATAGAACGCGAAGGCCGTAGCCAAGATATCGGCTGCGGTATGGGGGTTGTCGTACTTCGCGTCGATGTAGGCGATGAGGGCGTCGATGTCGGCAGGAGAGAAGCCCTCAGAGGGCGGTGGGGTGGAGTTGCTCATGCTTTATGGGAGCACGAAAAAGGGTTTGAGGAAAGAGGTATAAGTAGGAGGCCTGTATGGCGTGGAAGTTGTTTGCAGCGCGTGAGTGTGATGGCTGGCATGGCGCTATCCGTGCGAGCGGGAGCACTGATGAGGTGCTCAATGATGAGATGGGGGCCCTGGCGGCAGTGTGTGAGGACGGTACGCTTTTGCGTGCCGTAGGGGATAGCGGAGAGCCGCCCGTTCTTCGTGTTGTAGTCTCAGGTAAAGCTGAGGAGATCAAGCGGCCTCTTGAGGCCCGTTACTACCTCGGAACGGAGGCTTTTGATGCTTGGGCTAAGGACCCCGGGCAATGGTGGCGGGACTCGACAGAAGCACACTACCTTATAAAGGTAGCGAGCACGGCCGTCGTTCCATCGGACCCAGGGACGCCGCTGCATCACGCAGTCGTGCAGGCGGCATGTGACTGCGTGCGTAGTGTGTTGCCTCTGTGGCAGGCGAGCTATCCGTTGCAAGATATTCCGTTGCGAGCCATTAGCGCGGCGGAACGATGGTGTGCAGGGACGTGTCCCCTCCGGGAGGTGCTCAGCAGGGCCAGGGGAGCTTTCGATGCTGGGTGGGATGTGCGGCGTGACTACCTGCCTCGAATGGTGGCCCAGGCGGCAGCCGCTGCTTCTGGGGTCCCGTTACGGCCTATTGAGGCTGCGTGGGCGGTTACAACTGTGATGCAGCTACTTAGACCCGACTTGAGCGAAGCCCTGGTTGTCAATAAGCGGACAGGAGGGTCTGTGTCGAAGGCCGACCTTGTCGGCTATGTGCGGCGCAGGGTGAGCTTGGTACCTGTACTGATGGGGTTGGCGGGCCTCAATCATGGGGACATCTGACGGGACGGGGTCCTGCTGTAGGAGGAGCTATGTTCGAAGAAGATGCAGGAATGTGGAAGCTCTACGCCTTGAAGGCGTATGATGGTTGGCAGGGCGCGCTCCGATACAGTTCGGAGACGGAGGCAGTGATCGCGGACGCTATGCATGCTGACGCGGTATGTCAGGAGGATGGCACGATCCTGCAAGTTCTGTCTTCCGAGGCTATGGGGCGTCTCATCCGAGTTGTCCGAGCTGGAAGGGCAGAGCCGCTGGTACTCTCGGAAGAGACCCAGGCGTACCTCGGGCGGTCGTCGCGTGCGGCTTGGAGAGAGGATCCTGTGCTGTGGTGGCAGGAGTCCTCGCGAGGTGATCACCTGTTTCGTGTCGCAGGGGAGGCGGCATACCGTGCGGGGAGGAACACCCTGTTGCATCGGGAGGTGGCGCGTGCGGCGTGTAGTTGCGTGCGTCTAGTTCTTCTAGACAAAGAGGCGTACTTCCCAGAAGAAACACATCCTCGCAAGGTACTCGAGTTGGTGCGCAACTGGTGTGACGGGTGCGCTTCGGAGGCCGACGTACGCGATGGGATGTGGCGTATGTTGAATACGCCGGAGACGGCATGGGCTGGGGTTCGAACGGCGGCGGATCGAGCCATGCTGGAGGCGAAAGGGAAGGGCGGAGACCTTGATAAGGCTTCTGACGCAGTTTGGTCTGAAGCCAGGTTTCTGGTGGCGGCTACGGAGGCTGTAGGGCGCTACGTTTCGGACGCGAATACCGCGAAGGCGTCTTGGTATGAGCGGTCTTGGGCGGAGAGGGTCGTGACGCGGTGCGCTGATGCTGCGAAGGCTGACACGCGTCGGCTTGTTGCTGAAACGGGGCTGTCTCGTAGCCCTGCTGAAGATGCGGAGGTGCGGACACATTCGACGGTCCTTGCTGCGTGCGCGGACGTACTTCGAGACACGCTGACGGCATACGACGTTCTCGTGCATTTGCATAGCTAAGGAGAGGAGACCATGAGCAAGGATTGGCGCGAAGAGTTCAAGGATGTGCCAGCTAAGCCTATCCCTCCGAATGTAAGGGATCGCCGAGGGGAGAAGTACGGGGACCTGTTCCCGTACGCGTTTCTCGGGTCGCGTGTGTTTGACAATGGGCAAGCGCACGCGGTCTGGCGCTGCCGATGCGTCTGTGGTAATAGCATCGTCATGTATTCTGGCCTGCTTCACGACAATGGCACTCGGCGCCCGAGCTGTGGGTGCATTCGAGAGGACATGCAGGGGAAAAAGTCCGAGGATCTCCAAGGCGAGAAGATCTTGGATCTCGAGGTTGTCGCCAACGGAGCGGCGGACTTCGTGACCCTTCGCTGTCCGCGTGGGCATGTCATGGAGGTGCCGCGACGCAAGGTCCGGGATTGGCGATATCAAGTACGGGCTGGACGCCAGAACCCGATCTGTAAGGAGTGTTCCTGATGCGCCTCTACGTGCGTCGTGAATGCGACGAGTGGAAAAAGGCCCTTCGCTATGAGTGTTCTACCGTGGAGGTTCTGGTAGACGCGCGGGATGCAACGGCTGCAAACGAGGAGGACGGTACTCTGCTTTACGCGGAGACGGCTGATGGTACGCCGTACGAGGACCCTCTGCTGGTCCTGGCGGGAGAAGCTCGGCCTATAGTGTTCCCTAAGAAGGATCGTCTGTATCTCGGTAGCGCGTTGGTTCGCAGCTGGGCCCGCGACCCTATTGCGAGTTGGCAAGAAGCAGGAACCCCTGCGCGGTTGGCTTCGGTGTTTTATCCGAACTTTTCCGCAGGTATGACGGAATTGTTCTATCTCATGTCTGCGGCGATTGAGGTGGAAGGCCTCGGGAGTCCTCTGCATCGATTGGGTGTGCGTGTTGCGTGTGACGTAGTTGAACCTCTACTCCCGTACTGGAGGGAGCGGTACCCGAAGGACGAACGGCTTACGGAGTACTTCGAAGCCGTCCGAGGCTGGTGTCGGGGGCAGACTACGTTTTCCGCGCTGGAGGAGATCCAGCCTCGTGCTGCGTCTTGTGCGGAACAGGCAACGGGGGCACCGAGCCCCGCAGGATTGGCTCAACAAACGGACGCAGCCTTGTTCGTGGCTTGGGCCGTGCTGTATTTGATTGAAGTGGTGTTGCGACACCACCGACTGGTAACGGTGCAGAATTACGTGACAGAAGTTAGTCGTCGGGTTGGGCGAGGGGCTTCACTTGAAGTGACGCCAACTTGTAACGCGACCGTACGAAAGCACGTTCGGTTGACACAGATTCTTCTTCCTCTGGTGCGAGGAGGAAGAGACGAAGCTCGCGCAGAATGATGCACGGGACACGGAAGGAGGGTTCATGACCGACTGGGTAAAATACACGGAGTTGATATTCCGCCGCGATAACAAAGCGCGGGAATTGGCTGAGGCCCTGAAGGGGCTTCTCTTCGAAGTGGAGAACTACAGCGCGGTAGCTCCCTTCGAACACCATTTCGAGGCGATCGATCGCCTCGGAAAAGAGCATCGAAGCGCGGTGTTGGAGGCCGATGCGGCGAAGCCTACCTAGGCAAAGAAGAAGAACACTCGGTGTTCTTCTTTTTGGCTGTTAGTCTTGGTACATGCGCCAGCGTGAGAGTACTGCCCAGCTCATCGCGTGTCTGAAGCAGAGACCTTGCCAGGACTGCGGGGAGACGTTCCCTGTTGAATGCATGGACTTCGACCACGTTCGAGGACCAAAGAAAGCGAACGTGAGCGAGATGCTTCACCGCCCGCAGGCGGAGGTACTTCGAGAGATTGAGAAGTGTGAGCTCGTCTGTGCGAACTGTCACCGTATCCGTACGCGGGATCGCTACAGTGAAGCGCATTTGGATGAAGCGGAGACTTCGGACATCTTCGCTGCTATGCTTGCGCCATGACGACCAAGGTAGAATGGGACTTCTCGAGGATGGCGGTGCTCGAGCACGTCATCACGGCGACCGGCACGTTCACTGGGACCGCCGAGCGCGGGCGAGGGGCCGCGACGCTCGGGTCCTCCAACGCCAAGACGCGCGTCGCCGCCACCCGGTTGGGCGACTACATCAACAGCCGGAAGTACGTCGTACGTACAGCGGGAGGCTCTGAGACGGCGATCCACGCCGATGAGACCGGTTGGCAGATCACCCCGGCGACGGGCGCCACGGCCAACGACGTGATCGCGGCGATCAATGCGTTCAACGAGAGCCAGGGCGTGCGCTACAACCACATCTCCGCCAAGATCCGCGCGGACGCCTCGGACGGGACGGGTGTGAGCGCGGTGGGGGTGGGCTCGACGACCTTCTCAGGTGGCATCGCTCCGACGCAGGTGACCAAGGAGTGGAACCGCTTTTCGAGCGACGCCGACGCGGGGCTCTTCGTCTTCGATCACGACGTCCCGCTGGTGTTGATGCAGATGGGAATGCGCTTGTCGAGCTCGGTGGCCTGGGCGCTGAACCTGCGTCCGTTGACGGCTGCGCGAGGGGACCTGAACACGCCCTACCCGGTGGCGAGCGGCACGAACCAGAACTACGTGCTCCTCGACACCCCGGTGGTGATTCCACCGGGGTGGGGGTTGGGGTTGACGGCGAACGCGCAGGGGTCTGTGTGGCTCGCTGTGCGCGAAGCGCGTTGATCAGTCGATCTGGGCGTAGATGATGGTGTCCCCGGGGCGGCCCTTGCCACGCACGTAGCCTGCCTTGCGACGGGCGGCGCGGTTCGGGTACCAGTCCTTGGGCTTGACCTGGATGCGGAGGTCCCTGCCCAGGTTCGTATGGACACGACGGAGATGCATCTGGCTCATGGTTTGTCCTTGAGTTGTGTGAGAATCTGAGTTCTTGTGTTTCGGTCGATGCGGGGGAAGATCGGGGCGCCCGGCTCCAAGGTAGGTCGTGGCCCGCCTTGCCGGAAGGTGGTTGGCCATAGATCCTCTCCTGGGGTTGGGCACAGCGACGGATAGCCCAACTGATGTCGGAGTTTGTCTGCACTCTGTGGCACCGCAGGCCACAAGAGTACGCTGACGATGCGCAGCAATTCCGCGATGGCACTCAATACGATCCCAAGCCCTTCGGAAGGGTTCGGGAGTGTCCAAGGCCGTTGTTCATCCCAGTACCGGTTGCCTGCCCGCGCGATCTCCAACGTGTGTTCCAACGCTTGTGCCGTCTGGTGACTATCCCAAGCTTGTAGAGCACGACGTAGGTGCGCCTCGACATAGTCTGCCAGCCTCGTTTCCGTTGCTGCGGCGGCGGTACTGTCTACGAGGGGGCAGGTGGCGAAGGGCCCGGTCCGATGGAGGAGGTTGCCGATGGTTTTGGCGAGCTCGACGTCTACTTTCAGCAGCAGCTCATCGAGTTCAAAGGTTCCATCGGCTCCGAGGGGTGTATTCCGCAGCAAATAGTAGCGCAAGGCATCGCAACCCACAGCCTGTGTGATGCGTCGCACATCTCGCGTTGTGGCGTGGGTTGTGCCGCTTTTGGAGATTTTATGACCTTCCGCAGAAAGGAGCCAACCGTGACTCCAGATGGTCTTCGGGAGTGCCGTCTTAGGGACTCCTGCTGATAGCAAGAAGGCAGGGTAGTAGATAGCGTGGAAGCGCAGGATATCCTTGCCGCAGAGTTGTAGCGTCGGAGGCCAGAAGCTGTTGGCACCGTGGATGTTGGGCCCTGTGAAGTAGTTCAGCAGCGCGTCGAACCACACATACATGATGTGTGCTGGGTCGTTCGGCACAGGGATTCCCCAACGGAATGCGGTACGAGAGATGGAAAGGTCTCGAAGGCCGTCCTTCAAGAAGGACAGGACTTCGTTTCGTCTCTCCTCTGGCTCGAGACGTTCTGGCTGGGTGCGGTAGAGCTCTTCCAAGATCGCCGTGTACCTGGACAAGCGAAAGAAGTAGGAAGGCTCTTCGAGCTGTTCTACGGGGCGCTTATGGATTGGGCAGAGTCCGCCTGGGAGGAGATCTTTGTTTGTCTTGTGCTCTTCACAGGCTACGCAGTAAGCCCCTTTGTGTGCTCCTAGATAGATGTCTCCGGAGCGGGCGCAGAGCTTCCACCATTCCTGAACGAGAGCGATGTGCCTATGGTCAGTGGTTTGCAGGAATACGTCGTACTGGATGTTCAGAGCCCGCCAAGCGTCGATGAACTGCTCCGACATCTCCTGGACGAACATGGCCGGGGTCTTATCGTGTTTCTTCGCTTCTCGTTCGAGCTTTTGCCCGTGTTCGTCGGTGCCTGTTAGAAATAGCACCTGACGCCCCCGCAGCCGCTGGTACCGTGCGATGGCGTCGGCGAGCACGGTGGTGTACGCCGTACCAACGTGCGGTACGGCGTTCACGTAGTAGATCGGTGTGGTGATGTAGAACTTGCCCACGGCGACGGAAGCTAGAATCAGACGGCCTTCTTGCGTCCGCGCGTCTTGGCCGGCGTCTTGGCGGCCTTCGCCGGGCGTCCAGGCTTGGCCTTGCTGACGACAGCCTTCGTGGCCCTGGTGGCGGCCCCAGCAGATGGGATGTTGGCATCGCTGAGGAGGGGGTTGAGCTTTGCGACGATCTTGTTGAGTACGGCCTCCTGTTCGGGGGTGACGCTCACCCCCGTGGTGTGTCCGGTCAGGTCTCGGAAGCTGACGTGCCCGTCAGTCCGGACCTTGATGGAGTATCTCTTCTTGTTGGAGTCGAAGATGGCGTGGAACTGGTGCATGTTCGGGAAAGTAATAGCGCAAGATAGAATGTGCAAGTGAATTCGTACGACGTACTTTTCTAAAGGGACGTTTTGATTCCGGTATAAGGAATAGAGGAGGGTACCCTTATGAAAAAGACCGTGATTCCGCCTTTTACGGCGGAAGACGCCCTCGCGCTGACTCAGCGCGTGGAGCAGGAGCAGGATGCGGCGACCGCCGCGTGGGACGCGTGGGAACACGCGGAACGCGCTTGGGAAGACGCGCGTTCAGGCGGAGCTTCTGAGGCGGAGCTTCAGCAGCTCAAGCAGAAGGCGAGTCGCCTCTGCCTTCTCTGGGAGAAGGCCGTCGGCTTGCGTTGAAAGAAGCCGTCAAAGCAAAGGCTTTGACGGCTTTTTTTGGTACGCACAATTCATGAAGGCAATCCGGTATAAGCCTTGAAGGAGGGTCTCATGGAAATCGTCATCAATGCGTACGTCCACAATCTCAATGAGAAGAATCAGCGCATGGGGGAGCTGATGGCTCACTGGGAGTTTTCGTTCGAGCAGTACTACTACAGCAACGAGCCGTATGAGCGGCTCAAGGAGCTGCTCGGGAAGACGCAGCCCGGTGTGCTCGTCGAGACTTCTCGCCCTCTGATGGTGAAGATCGAGGGGGACAAGGCTCCGGAAGATGACGTCAGCTTCTTCACCTGGAGGGACGGTCCCTGTGGGCTGCGTTTCTTGCAACAGGTGTCCGATCTCGGGACGTCTGCCTGGATCCTCTCGCTCCTCGTGGACGCCCAGTGGCGCGATGCCGAGTACCCGCCCCTCAAGGCGATCGAGAACTGGATCGTGGGGCATCCGTTGGCCTCGTGGATTGCTCCAGGCCCGGAGATGACGCACGAGGAGCACGTCTACAACGTGCTCGCCACGATCCTCAACGATTCAACGAAGCGGGAGAGCTTCTTGGAGCAGCCCTACGATGGTAGGCGCTTCAACCTCGGACTGCTGATCTCGTGCGCAGCGCCTCGTGTGCTGCCGAGCGCGTTCGCGCGTATGGAGACCTCACGAACATGAACATCTTGCATCAGACGACGACTGGAGAGGATGTAGTCGTCAACTTTCAACCTGATCTCTTCAATCGGCTGCTTCGGCGGCGGGATCGAATGCTTCGGGAGGCTCAGGAAGACCGAGAAGTGATTTATCATGTATACTGGGAGGAAGCGCGGACGGTTCGTCTTGTTCTTCCTTCGCCTGTGGGGCCGTCTCTGCGCGAGCTGGTCCTTCGGGATCGTCAACAGCGTGATAAGGTGCGACCGATCGCCCCTTACATCGTCCTGCCGGATTACCCCTACGACTACAAGGATGGCGAGGCCCAGGAGGCTCTCGAGCGTAATATGTACGTTCGAAAGTACGACATCTTCTGGGTTCTCTCGATGGGTGGAGGGGGTAGGCCTTATCGGGAGTGGGTGACAGAACCTTTCTCCTGGGACGTCATCGCAACATACGAGGCGTATGTTGCGAGAGGGGTACCGCTGCCAAACGGGGGCGCGATCGAATGATTGCCTCTATACCGATCCCCCTGCGTGGCCCAGCGGGGGACCTTCTCGCATGGGCGTGTATGGTATGTCGTACGGCGTACCAACAGCAAGAGTCAGCTCGCCTCTGCTGTCTCTGTCCGATCTGTAACAAGGTGAATAGCTCCCTGCCGAAAGCGTTCGAGAGCCGGGAACATACGAGGTGCAGTAAACAGCGGAGCGAAGAAAGGGCTTCGCGCGAGGATGCGCGCTACTTTGATCGTAAGGTACCAGTAGGTATCGAGGTCATCGCGCATTCGGGGCCGGTCTTCTGCGCGAAGTATCTTCCGCATCAGGAGGGCTTTTTCTCGAGTCCGGCTGCGTTGCGTTTGTGGTGTACCGAGCAGAGGTTGAGGGTACCTTATCGAGCCTACGTGTGCACGCTCCGGCCTCTGGATCTGGATGTAGATGCTCTTCGAGAGCAAGCGACGTCCCAGCTCACTGAAAGCGCAGAGGCGAACGTTCGAGCGGCGGACTGGGAGGGCCTGCAACGTTTGATCGATCAGTGGGCGAAAGCGCAGGACTTCAGTGACAGATGGGAACCGTGCGACCACTACATGGTCGTCGTGAAGGAGAAGAAGGCATGAAGTACGAAGACGAAGAGCTGGAGATCCTCGGAATCGGGGTCCGTTGGCCTCTCGTCGTGGCGTTGGTCCTGGCGACGATGTTCATCTTCGTGATCATCGAGCCGACGCGACAGAACCTCGAGACGCGCGGACAGCGACAGAGCCACGCGTACATCACGTCGCATCAGGCAGCGTTGCATACGTTGTACCAACAGTACCAGGACCCGACGTTGTCCCTGGCGCAGCGTCGGGCGCTGTACCAGCAACTCCGCTTCGAAGCGGACCTCATCCCGGGAAACATCCCTGAGGACATCCAGCAGAGCCTCCGAGACGCCCCATGAAAGAACTGCACATCGTCAGCCTCTGTTTCGTTCTCCTGTACGCGCTGGTCACAGTAGTGTGCGAGCCCCTGCAATCTGCGAACGAGCAGGAGCAGGCGCACGTCAACGCGCAGCAGGAGGCGTTCCTGCGGGCACAGCCCACGCCGGTCTTTTCGTGGAGCCTCGAGCGAGCCCTCATGATTCAGCTGTACCAAGCCCGCAACACGCGGACCTTGACCTACAGCTACGTCCTGAACGCTTACAACGGGACGCTCCTGATGAGCTGCGAGAGTTTGGGGTTTCCGATCCCGGCGACCACGCAGATCACCAACTCGGAGACGGTCGTACGCACGGCGGCCGGGGCCACCACGGTGGCCCAGGCCGAACCCAACGGCCTCTACGCGCCACCCAGCACCAGCGGGACCTGGGTGATGTGCCTCGCGCCGAACGGGGGAGTGGAACCCCGCTACGTGGAGAACCACGTCATCACGACGGTGCGCCCGATGCGGATGCAGGACGGGCAGCTCGTTCCACTGGATGGAGGGAACGCGACGATCACGCTGCGTACGGAGCGTTGATGTGACGCTCGAGCAGCTCAAGCTCCAGCTTCGACTTTTGTCGGAGCGTTCGAAACCGCGTTACTACTGCCCGACTTGTGGGAAGTTGGATCCGTTTCCTCTGATCGTGCGCGACGGGTTGAGGCATTCGCCGTGCCCCATGATGTTCATGGGGTCGTCGAATACGGCGGAGTACCCGGTGTACGACAACCAGAAGTACCCGGAACCGTCGGAGTACGATGCGGTGCTCCAGGCGGTGTTGAAGTACCTGGACGAGTCGAAGTAACGAACAACAACGCGCAGGGATAAGGGGAGACGTCTTCGGATGTCTCCCCTTTCGTTTAGGAGGACTATGGAGGATACCTATACCAGCGATATCTACGAAATGTACGTGCAGGACGGGAAGGCGTCGGCGATCCTCTTTTCTACGACAAACGAGGACGCGCTCCGAGACGCACACGCGGACTTGTGTGCGAGCGGACAGGTCTATGATCCAGGGGTCCTAGTGTGTACGCAGAGCACCAAGGCTGGTGTGGCGCCGTTGTGGACTGTACAGCTCGAGGACGGCAAGTGGGGGCACATCCCGGCGCAGAGCTGGAAGAACCCCGTCCGCTGGTGGTATGAACTTTTGCACGATACGACGGAGCGCGTTCTAGTCAATGGGAGTCCCGAGTGGGGAAACGATCGTTACGCGCCAGCTTCTTTGATCGTGCGCCAGAAGTTCTTGTCCAGAGTCTTCGATCGAAATCATGTCTTCCTGCCTGCGGCGTACGCGGTACTTAGAGGAATGGTACCTTCTGGGAGCCAGATTCTTTCCTTGATTCAAAGGGCAGAGCAAGGGCTCTCCAGTAATCTCGATCATTATTATGGTTGGCCGACGGAGGAGCTCCATACGCTGTGGTTGCTCCAAGTCCTGCGTAAGCCGACGGAGCGCCCACAGCGACAATACCTCTGGGATATCTTGAATAGAGGTATTGTGTTCGGTAATGCCTCTACACCGTACGCCGACGACACGCCAGATAGTCCACAACTCAATCTGCGCCTGCTCTGGCAAGGCGTCGCGGACCCTTGGGAGGGGTGATGGCGCTACGTACCTACCGTATCGTCGCGACCTGCGACAATGTATCGCATCAAGTCGATTTGTGGCGAAGTTGTAGCGAAAACGCACGTAGGCAGAAGGTCAAGGACTTTCTACAAGAAGAGTCCAGCTATCGCCCTGGGACGTACCTCCAGTGCGTAGGTACAAGGCGCCGGTGGGTCGTGGCTGCCGACCAATATCTACGGGAGTGCTCCGGGTCTTTCGGGTACGCCCCTCATGTATGGTGGACACGTTCGCGCCCGCTCCTGGGGTGGGCCGCGTCGTGTATGAAGTACGAGCCGAACATAAACCATATCCTCGACGGCTTCAGTCGATTGTTCGAGGATATGGAGGAACAAGACAAGTCCGTAAAGCTCTCGCCGGAATGGCGAGGGACCGACCTCGTTCGTCTCTTTCAAGGAGTACAGCGCGACTCGAGAAATTCAGGTCTTCGTGAGACGCTTCTCAAGCGAATTCTTCGAACCAAGGAGGCCGCGCTCACAATGGAGACCTTTCACGCAGAGGCGGATCTGGATCGCCCTTACTTCGCTTTGAGCAAGCTCTACGAGAGCGAAGCACAATACTGGTGTAGGCCTCGATGACATGGACTGCGGGAGGGGTACACCCTCTCGCAGTTTTCTTTGGCTATCAGCTCCAGGTGATGTCCAAGTAGGCGCCGCCGATGAAGTACTCGCCGCTGGTACCTACGTTGGCGCGGACGGCGTAGTACTTGGTGCCCCCAGGGAGGGCGACGGAGTCCGTGTCGTGGTCGAAGCTGGTCAAGGTGCCGCTGAGGGTGATCGAGGCTACTTCTGCCCCGTCCGTGAGGTTGTACAGGCTCAACGTAGCGTCGCCTGCGGAGGTCCCTCCGAGACCTTTGAAGGTCAAGACGGTGGTCTTCCCTGGTACGGCGTACTCGCTCGGGTTGAAGTAGAAGACGCCGAGGGTCTTGGTCGCGGGGCTCACGATGTCGACGTCCGCGTAGGGCACCAGCGGGATACGAATACGTGACGCGCGGATATCTGAGTCCAGAATGACCCGCCCGGAAGCATCGGGGAAGTAGGCTGCACGATTGGCGGTGAGCGGACTGCTAAGGTCGTGAGCGAAAGCGAGGCTGTAGTCGGTACCGTCGGAGATGAACAGTTCCCCGTCCAGTTCGAGATTGGCGACTTGTCCAGGGGTTGTGTTACGAAGCAGGAGCGTGCGGGTCGCAGCGCCTGTCAGGTCGATGTTCAGGTGCCCTGCATTCTCGATGCTGGTCCCTACGAACAAGGTCCGTACGCGTGCAGCTCCGCTCCCGAGATCAGTCCCGTTGTCGTTGACGGGTGTCAGGTGTGCGAGTTTGGTCTTGATCGCGTCAGCTGCTGCTGAGTCGATCTTGTCCGCGTTGATAGCATCGTTGATGATTTTCGCGCGGGTTACAGCGTTGGAAGCCAGCTTGGCGGCATCCACGGCAGTAGCGGCGATCTTTGGGTTTGTGACAGCTCCGTCTTGGATGTTGCTCGTACTGACGGCGTCGGCCGCGAGCGGCGCGGTAATGGGGTAGCTGGTGTACACGTAGAAAGGTTACACTTCTTCGGAACGATGTACCCCAGCGATAACGGCACTTGTTTCGTCGTCCAGCAGACGTGCGCTTCGGCCCAGTTTACGGGGGTGGAGCATGGGCGCGCGAGGTTGACGGTCTCGAACGCTGACCCCAACGCTGTGGTGTACTTCGCGGCGAAGCTCTTCGGTAGCATCAGCAATGCGATCACGGTCCGGTTCGTGGACGCGGGCGCAGGTACAGCGGTGACGAACACCACGGTGGGGATCGTGGGTTCGGCTATCAGCGTGTACCTGAAGCGTGGGGCCTCGGGGTCCCCTACGGCTACGGCGGCGGAGATCGCGACCTTGATCAACGCTACGCCGGGGCTGCCTGTTCGTGCACAAGCGGGGGGAACTGGTGCTGGGACTCCCGCTGCGGCCTCAGCGACCAACCTTACCGGTGGTGCGGATCCGACCTCGAGTGAGAACGCGTACTACCATTGGGCTCCGGCTGCGACGGCACAAGGCCTGTTCACCTTCGAACAGACACAGCTCGTGGAAGTGTCGCAGTTCGAGTGCCGGTTCACCATCGCGAGCGGTACGCACACAGTGACGGTTTCGCGCGTTCCACTGGATGACATCTACTCTCCGCTCAACGGGCAAGATGTCCCGGTGATGGTCTATCCGAGCCTCACGAACGCGGCGCCGACTTTTGCTTTCGGCGACACCAAGATCCGCCTCCCTCCTCGTTGGGCCTTGAAGGTGACCACGAGCTCGGCGCTCGACGGCTTCGTCCGTTTCGACGTTCGCAAGAGCCCTAACTGGCTGTAAACACGTACACAAGGAACGAGAAATGTCCGACGACGATCAGGTCCTCAAGGCCCTCGACAGTGCCACCGGCACCCCCGGCAAGGGACGCAGACTCCTCAGCGCAGGTTTCGCCACGGCGGCGGTCCCGCTGCTCGCCTACGCCGGGCACAAGGGGTACCAGCACCTCAAGAACAAGAAGGAGGAACGCGCGAAGGAGATCGAGAAGCAGGCCCAGTACGACGTACTGAGGGCCTACGGGCTCGAGAAGGCTGCGGGTATCATGGATTGGCTGAAGTCGAAGGCTTCGCCGCCGCCATCGCCGTCGCATCCGCAGTGGGAAGCTCCGAACGAGGGTTCGATCCCGGAGATCGACCTGTCGGAGGAACAGATGCAGACGATGACGCCTGCGGCGGCGAGGCATCTCCTCGGGTCTCCAGTGAATTTCAAGCCCGGCGTCTATGAGAGGCTCGAGGAGCTGAGCAGCAAGCAGGCTTCGTACGATGTACTGAAGACCTATGGATTCATTCCTGAGGGAGACTTTCTGGAGTTTGATTTATGAAGTCCTCGGTCCAAGCGGCGATCAACAAGCAAGCCCAGTACGCTGTCCTTCGTACCTACGGCTTCGAGAAGACGGCGGCCTCGCTCTTGACCACCACTCTGGGTGGTAGCGCGGCGGGTGCGCTGCTCGGCGGAGCCGGTGGTTACCTCACGGGCGAAGAAGGGCACCGAGGGGAAAACGCAAGCAAGTGGGCCTTGCGTGGGGGCGTGGGCGGCGCAGCCCTGGGGGCTGGTGCTGGATTGCTCCTGCGCCGTCGTGGATCGGCTCCGCTTTCCCCGGAAGACGTACAGGGGTATCAAGCCGACTTTGAAGCGTTGCGGAGCCGGGATCATGCAGGGGAACGAGCGGCGAGGCAGGCCAAGCTTGAGAGGGCCTTCCGCAACGAGGCTGTTCAAGCTATCCAACAAGAGGGGCTGGATCTCCTGACCCAGCTTCATCGGACCGCTGGTCGTTAGTACTGCGTACCGGCTATTCTTTCTGCGTGCCGGTCGTAGCCTACCCCACACGCGTCGCCACCCTCACGCGCGACGAAATCCGTCGTTGGCTCCGGGACTTCCCTCCGGGCTACGTGCCAAAGACGGGCGTGATCAACAGCCTCCTCGATAACGTCGAGTTCTCCGACGACGATATCGACGCTGCGCTCCAGTTCACGGTTGATCGCTACAACGTGATGACGCCATTCACCGACAAGACGGTGCTCGAGCTTCCGCGTGCGCTACAGCTTTATGGAGCAGTCGCGCATCTCTTGTGGAGCGAGCACTTTCGTCAACTGCGAAACCAGACCTCGACGCAAGACGGAGACACGCAAGCGCCGGGTGTGGACGACAAGCAAAGTCCTTACGCGCAGGCTTCGCAGTTGTTGTGGCAACAGTGGGACGCGTTCGCGCGCTCGTATAAGACGCAGAAGAATGCGGAGGCTTTCTACGGGGGCCTCGGCAGCGGGTACCTGAACCTCTCACGAACCTACGGGAACCTCTGACGGTATATGACCTACTACTATCTGACTTCTGGGGGGATCTTGGGGTCGACCACCGACCCGGCGCTGATTCCATCGGGGGCTTCGGTGCTCCGGGTGGTTGCGGAGGCTGGGGCCTCATTGGATCAAGACCTCTTTGTACCGGTCGATAGTAACGATCGTGTACGCCTCCTTCTGACCGAGGCGTCTGGCGACTTGGTCAATAGCGGTGGCGCAGGAGGTGTGTGGACTCCGGGGTCTGGTCTCGTCTATGACCAGAAGGTTTTTCTGTCTGGGGGTGTGCGCTGCGGGAGCGGGATCAACGGATTCTCAGGAAGCAACGCCGTTGAGCCCACGTCTCTAACCCTCTGGGCGTGGGTACGAAACCAGAGCTTCGCAAGCGGTGAGAACGCATTCATTGCGAAGCCTCATTCTAATAGCGCGTCTCCTTCGTGGGCCGAACCTTATTGGTCCGTTCGTCTTGGGATCAATGCTACAGGTAACCTGATTGGCACGGTGATCCGCACAGGAGCTGTAGCTTGGGCGTCGAGGCAAGAGATCACTGCTTCCAGGGCGCTCTCCAGTCAAGCATCCACATGGTGGAATGACCACCTCGTTGGGCTCACGTACACGACTGGTACTGGAGTTCTCAAGCTCTGGATCGACGGCGAGGAGATCGCAACAAGTACTGTCGCTGGATCCATCGCTTATGGCACTGCGGCTGTCACGCCATGGGTGAGCGGCTACGTGTGGAGCGGGGGCGGGGATCGCCCTAATGCCATTATTCACGCGCTTGGGATTTGTGACACACCACGCCCTGCGTCGTGGTGGCACGAAATGTATCGCCGGGCGCGAGGAACGTGGCGCTGAGCGGCAGTACTATCACGCCTTGTGCGGTAGGAGGTAAGGATGGACCAGCTTAGCCCGTGGGCGTTGCTGTTGGCGTATGTGGGTGGGCCAGCTGTCATCGGTGGTTTGGTCGCCGCAGGTATCGCGTCACGTTGGCTCCGGCCGATGATGCGTGAAGAGATCGAGCTCTACGAGGCTCTGGCGGATACCCAAAAAAAGCGGGAAGCTGCCGCTGCGAAGGTGGTGCAAGAAGCCGTGCAACGCGCAGATGGAGATGTGGCCAAGGCTCTCTCGGCGCTCGGGGCTGAGCTGGGTGGACCGTTGACCAAGCTGGTGGAAGAGAGCACGCGGACGCTCTCTTCTCTGACCTCCGCCGTCACGGCGGCGAACGAACGCTCAGAGAAGCGTCATGACGCGACGGTGGAGCTGCTGAAGGGGAAGGCCGACGCGATCGAGGCGTTGGTCACCATGCAGAAGCAGACCGCAGATCGCGTGGACGCCCTCGTGCGGGTGCTGGAGTACCGCGTACCTCAGGAGCTCGAAGAGGAACGGCCGGCGCCTTCGCGTCCGCGTCCGCGAGCAAGGAAGAAGTGACGATGTACGAAGATTTCATCAAGACGAGCGCGCCACGTTGGCAGAAGCTCTTGCAGCGAGGCCGCCTCGGTGCGCAGGAGTTGGGACGCATCGAAGCGGCTGGAGGTCGCGCTGGGATGAGCTCGTGGGGCGAGATGCTCGGTGGGGCGGATCTCGCCCGGCACCGCGCTCTCGAGCAGAAGTTGGTGGGGCCGTATGGAGCGGCACACAACATCCAGCCGCACAACTTCCCGGGAGCAGGGCCTGCAACAACCCACACGGGGGTATTCGTCGACCCGAACAGTGGGACGTTCCTTCGACAGTTCATGGATCCGAAGCAGAACATTGCTGTTCGTGGGGCAGCTGCGACCGCGTTGACTGTTCCTGGTGTCTCTTGGCCTGAGCTGCTGATGCGTCGGCTTCGAAAGCCGCAAGACGCAGGGATCACGCGAGCGATTCAGCGGCACGAGCTCGCGGAAGCGGGGATGCTTCACAATGGACTCAAGCCGAATTTCGTGGCTTCTCATATGGGCCCGGGACCGTTGCTCGCGGAGCGTATGGGGGTCAAGGATCCTGACGTGATGCAAGCGTTGGATCAGCTGCGCGCGATGGGGAAGGAGGACTCCTCCCTCACGAAGAAACTTCGGCAATACGGCATGGTCGGGAACTATGTGCCTACGCTGGGAGGACGCACGCACCGCAGCTTGGAGCGTGCGACCAGCGAATTGCCGGGAACAATGAGTGAGGGAGGTTTTCGTCGGATGCTGATGGGAGGCAAAGCGCCGGAAGAGGTTCGAACGATCGCCCCGCACGTTCAGAATGCGGCGTCTCGTATGCAGTCTCTCAGTGAAGCTCAAGTTCCGTCCCAGCTGATGAACGCACTGCCAGCGTCGTGGCAGGATCGTGTTCGCGGGGTGCAAGAACCTGTGCAGAGGAACCTGCGTAACGCAGCGGCGAAGTTGCAAGACAACTTGACGCAGGTGCTGAACCAGCAGCCGACGCACTTGAACATGTCCCCGGAGGAGCGGCAGAAGCATCTGCGGTTCCTCTCGACGTTCGCGAGGGCGCCGGGGAAGCCGATGTTCTAGCGCGTCGACTCCTCGCTCTGATATTCTTTCAGGGTGCCGCTCTCCACCAAGACCCTCGGCCCCTTCACCTTCGCCATCGATCGCCCCAAGGGGACGGTGAAGGAGTGGCCTCAGCCGACAGGTGGGGTGAAGCGTTTCGTCTACCCGGTGGACTATGGCTTTCTCCGTCGACACACAGGCGAGGACGGGGAGGGCTTGGACTTCTTCGTCGGTGATGACCCGAAGGGGCACCTCGAGAGTTTTCAGAAGCTCAAGCGGGGCGAGGACGGTCGGCTGCGCCTGGACGAGACCAAGTTCCTCGTGGGCGTCAACGATCGGGACCGCGAGACCATCTACGAGCTCTATAACACCGAGGTGTGGCATCGAAAGGTGTACTCGACCTGGGCGGAGCTCGCGAGGGACTTGCCCAAGTTTCGAGCCAGGAAGAAGTCGCGGTACGGCGTACTAAAGACAGCGGGAGTTCCGTCCATGGACATGTACGATCCGATGATGCTGGAGAAACAGGCTGTTTCGTGGTCCGGCGCGATGAACCACGTCAGCGATCTCTGGCACAGCATTCGCGGGGGCGCGGGGCACATGATGCCCCTCTCCGCGCGCAAGACGCAGCCTTGGCGCCGCCCCCTCGGGCGTCCGCCGGCAGGGATGACGTCCACCCAGGTCGGGAGCCTGCCCACGATGCAGGCGGTCAGCGGGGTGCAACCTCGCCAACCGGCGCCTGCGCCTTCTCCTGGCCCTGTCAGCGGCGTTCGACCGAAGGCCTACACCCCCACGCAGGCGGTGCCGACCCAGCAGCCGCTGCGCTCCTTGATGGAGCACTCGGCGGAGCCGAACTACCACCCGGGACAGAAGGGGATCTCGGAGTGGCTGGAGCAGCTGGATGGCCCGGAAGCGGTGCGGGATGACGTCTGGACCCATCCGGGGGGCTGGAAGGCGCAGGGAGCGTTGATGCCGGCCAATCCGGGGATGCGGCAGTCCATCCTCGCTCAGCCTGGGCTCTGGGACACCGATCGATCCATCATGGCGGAGCTCGGTCGTCAGTTCGAGCAGCGTCATGCACAGAACCCTGCGGAGGCGAAGGTGTACTTGCAGCGCTTGCAGGGGCTCGGAGGCAACACGCCCGGATGGACCGCAGCTCTCCAGGCGATCCCGCAGCACTATAAAATGAGCGCGTGGCGTCGGAAGCTCGCCGAAGAGGAGAAGCGGCGCGCGGGTCTGCTTCCGGCGGTGTCAACGGCTCTCCGGGGGACTGCTCGGGTGACCGGGCGTACGGCCCAGGGTGTCGGGGATCTCGTCTCGCAGGCGGGCGGTGGGCTGGCGGATGCGGTAGACCGGGCGCAGGACGTTTCGCCGTTGCATGTGCCGGGCACGTTGTTGCGCGAGGCATCGCCGTTGGCGCTCCGTACCGCTCGAGGCGCGGGTTCGCTCGCGTTGGACACCGGGCGTGGTTTGTCCGAGGTCGCGGAAGCGGTCTACAAGGACCTGCACCACACGCCGCCCGGAAAGCGCATCGGGCTGCCGAAGATGCTCGACGAGAAGATGCACAAGGACAAGGTCGCCACGCTGAAGCTCTGCGGGTTCAAAGGCTCCGAGGAAAAGCTCTCGGACATCGTGAAGGAGGTCGAAGCCCCCTCGCGTTTGATCTCCACGGAGATGCAGAAGGCCTTGAACCAGCGGATGATCGGCGCGGCTCTCGGTAACAGCTCGGCGGGTGAACAGACCCTGGGAGCCTGATCATGCCGGATCTCTACGAACCGGGTGAGTTTTCTCTCGCGGACAAGCTGTTGCCGACGGAGCATCGTGCGGCTCGGTTGGCCGTGTTGCAGCGGCTGTACAAGCGAGATCCCCGCCTCGCGCAGGAGGTGATCTCCTACGCGTGGCCTAATGAACGGCATCGACCCTACACGGATCAGGAGCTTCGTCAGCGCTTGGCGATCAAGGCGCGTGCAGCTCTGAATACGAAGGTGGGCGCAGAGCTGTTCGACGAGCTCTTTCCATCGGTGAGCGCGGCCTACGACGCTTACGAGATGGAACGGCAGCGACAGGCGGCGATCGAAGCGCAGAACTACCCCGCGATGAACTTCACGCAACCCATGATGGCCTCCTATGCGCTGGGAGCCTCGATGGGCGCTGATCCAGGCGGGGGGATGACGCAGCCACCGGTACATCACCGGAGGCACTATCATCGGCATCACAAGGTAGCTCAGACTGAGTCAGAGAAAGTTGAGAAAGCTTGGAATAAGTTGACGGAGGAACAGCGGGAAAAGATTCGTCTTGAAGCGAAGAAGATTTTGCAGCCGTCCACAGATGCGACGTTGGATGAACAGCTGGCGGCGAAGTTGTTGCATGGTGCAGGGGTAAATCACGCGATCCACGACAAGTGGAATATCGCGGGAGGCGGAGGTTGGTCCAGTAAAGACAACTCGCTTTATTTCACACCACAGGCGAGTAAAAACCCGCATGTAGTGGCACATGAAGTCGGGCATAGTCAATTGGAGAAGATGCCTTATCAGCGTTTGGCCCAATCGACGGCTTCGGGTATGGGCTTCATGCTGGGTCCACTGTTCGGGGTACATATGGGAGCGGTTCCGGCGACACCGGCTGGCCGCGTTGCGATGTCGGTGGCGTGGCCTTTGTTGACGCAAGGACCCCGTTTGTACGCGGAACACAAGGCGTGGGACTTGGGGCGCGAACGTTTTCAAGCGGCTGCGCCTTCTGAGGCCCAACGAGCGGAGTTTGAGAAAACTCGCGATGCGGCCTTGAAGACGTATCACAATGTCGCCGCAATTACTTTGGGTACGACGCTGTTGGGCGCGGGCGTACGTACTGGTGTTGATGCGTGGCTCCGTCATAAAGGACAGCGGCGCTAATCAATTCTATACTTGCTCTGTGCTCCCCATTCAGATCGGTAACTGTCCTCGGTGTGGCGGACCTCGTTTGGTTCCGATGTTTTCGAACCCTGTGGAGGCACCATCCTGCCTCACCTGTACGGCGTACGAAGACTTCACCGAAGTAGACGATGGGGGGACAGCCAAGATGCCTCCGGCCTCGGAAGCTGATGAGCCTGTGGGGTTCTTGCTTGGGGGTATTTTCGGTCCTGCGGACTCAGAAACGCCCGCTCCGATGCCGCAGATCCTGGAACTGTCTGCGCAGGTAGGCGCCTACCAGATGGCGGTGTTGAACGGAGAAGCCACCGCCGCGCGAGCGTTCCTCGAGAACGTCGTGCGGATTGCACAAGATCTCTTGCGCTAGTACCTTCGCTGTATGGCGAAAGATCTGAAGCAAGCGCAGGTAACGACAGCCGTAGGCGTGCTCGTTTACCTGATCCAGAAGGACCAAGAACCGCAGCCGCTGGTCTGCGCCCAGTTTCAGGATCAAGGGCAAGAGCTCCTGCTCGGTCGCCCGTTCCTGGACGGAGGCCCGCGCTTCTACGAGCTGTTCAAGGAGCTCGCTCAGAAGGAGGAGTGGTTCGACATGGGGATCGTTTTCAACGCGCACCCGGATCTCCACACGCGAGAACCGCGCGGAATCCTGTATTCCCGATGTACGCTTCCGCAGGCGCGGCTGTGTTACTCGAAGGACGTCTTTCTGTTGGATCAAATGCACTGTCGCTACGAAGTGCAGGGCCCTTGGACGAGCTTGCCCAGCTTCAAGCCGCGTGAGTTGGTGTTCTGATGTTGCACCTGATCACGGGCCCGATGTTCTCGGGGAAGACTGAGGAACTGCAACGTTTGATCCGTCGGTATCGAGCAGCGAGCAAGACGGTGCTCTCGGTGATCCCTCGTAACGATCATCGTTCAGGGGAAGCCTTTCGAAGTCATGCTGGACGGACGTGTCAGGCTCTCCCGATTCAAGATGAGAAGGAGCTCGCACAGCTCTTTTCTTTGGGGGCTGGACCGGATGTCCTGGCGATCGACGAAGCGCAGTTCTTCCGGCCGACGTTCGCCTATGCGCTGGATGCCTATCGAGGACGTTGTGAGATTCTGGTAGCAGCGTTGCACCGAGACTACCAAGGGAAAGTCTTCGAGACGACGCAGGCATTCTTTGCGGTCCAGGAATCTGTACAGATGCTGACGGCAATCTGTCACATCTGCTATCGCGATGCGGCGTACACACATCGCACTGTGGATACGGAAGGGCAGATTCTCGTCGGAGGTGCAGAGAGCTACGAGGCGCGGTGCTGGGAGCACTGGCGCGCAGGGTTGTAGTTACTGATACATCCAGACTCGGTAGGAGGCGGGACCTGTCGTGGTGATGTACAGCTGGGCGGCGGTGGCGTTGCTCCGGGCCATGATCTTGGTGGCGGGCACTCCGGTCTCCCCAGCGGTCAGTACTTCGACACCAGCGCCTGCCGAGTCCCAGGAGAAGCTCACGGTTCCGCTCAAGACCTGGACGAGAACGAACTTCGGGGCGGTTACTGAACCTTGCGGGATCGCTTGGTTGGTGACCGCTCCGGTGGTGCTGCCGTCGTGCATCGCGTTCTTGGTGTAGGTCAGGCTGAAGGCGATGGGCAGCGGAGCTGGGCGCATGTCCTCGTTCAGCTTCAGGGTCAGCGTGGCGGCGAAATCGAGGGTGAGCGACATACCGAAAGGATAGGCGATGGCCTTTTACAGTTTGATCCAGTACGAAGCTGACCCGGATCGAGAAGAGGGTGTAAACGTAGGGGTCGTTCTCGTGGATTCGGAGGCGTCGACTGTGTGCGTGCGGGTATTGGAGACCAGCGAGCTCTTCCAACACAATGGTTGGCTCAAACGGGATCTCCAGGCTTTGGCGACGAGGCTTGGGCGTCTTGAGAGCTATGATGCTCAGGCACTTCAACACTTCGCGGGGTGCGAAGCCGGATACTTGGTGCTCCGACCTCCGAGGGCGGTACTTTGTAAAAGTCCCGTGGAACAGACGCAAGAGTTGTTCGAGCAGCTCGTGTTGTCTTGACCCTTGATACGACGTACGATCGCAGGCATGTCCAACGAACGCAGGCCTCTACAGATCAAGGTGAGCTGGTCCCCGGAAGGCTACGATCTCTCCGATGATGGAGCTGACAGCGCGGTGGTGCTCCGTCTCTACCAAGAGGGAGAGAAACAGCACATCACTGGGGTACAGGTGGCGGGAACGCGAGACCCGAGCACTCCGATGGTTTCGATGAGCCCCGTGGAACTGTATCGGACCTGGATCTGTTTCACAGGTCTGGTGGCGAGGGATATGCCAGCAGGGAAAGAGAAATTCTTCGTGGAGACAGTTCTCTCCAACTTGCAGTTGGATGCAAACTTGAACCGTCTCAGCGCTTCGGAAGAGGGGTCCCGTCCGGAAGTTTCCAGTCTGGAGTCACCGCTGTCGCCAGCGGGTGAACCGGACGCGTAGAGAGGTTCAGCGCTCCTGCGGGCCCGACGCTGACCTTCGTGGCGTTCTTCGGTCCGTGGGAGTGTACGTAGCCAGCTTTCAGGGCCTTGGAGCCGGGGTAGTCCAAGATCACCACGTCCGTGTTGTTCACGCGTGGCAGCCAGTTGATGACGAGCTTGGCGTCCGCGCCGCACTCGGGGCACGGGATGATGGGAGTCTCTTCGCGACGCGCGATCGAGTCACGGCGATCGAAGCCGTGACCAGCGGTGCATTCGTAGGTCCAGACAGGCATTGAAGATTTCCTTTCAGTCGCAGCTTGAGTCCCCCTGGCCGGAGGGGCGCTCGGTGAGGTCTTCGTTGAAGGTCAGGGGAGGAACTTGAGGGGCCGCCGGAGGCTCGAGGGTGTTCTCGATGCTCGCTACGATATCGTTGATCCCAGCCAGCACGGGAGAATCTTCTTCGTCACCGAAGAGGAGGCGCAGCATGTTCAACGCTCCAGAAATGGCTGAAGACGTAGGTCCCACGAGCAAGAGGATGTACCCGAGGATGTATTCGTCGCCAGTCTCGAAGGGGGGATAGCTCGGATCATCACGTTCGCTCAAGGCCTTGGCGACATCTCCGATGAAGGCGCTGGTATTCCCTTCTCCTGTTCGGAGCGTAAAGTACACTCCAGCATTCGGGGTCGCGAACACGGACTCGAGTTGCCCCAGCAAGTTCTCAAGCTTCAAAGCGATCGCTTCGAATTTCGAGATCTCTGCGTCGAGATTTGCGAGAGCCGTGCGAGCGACAGTTTGACCGGTGCTTGCGCTCGCGGTGATGTTGCGGATCGCTTCGCTCATCGAGTCCACGAAGCGAGACAGCGCGGGGAAGCTCCGGGCGACGCTCGGGGTGCGGATCCAATCTGGCGCCATCGAGAGCTGTGCGTCGGTGGTGTGCGCCTCTCGCTTGAAGCGGCAGCAGGATGAGAGCATGTCGTAGCCGATGTCAGCTTCCATGAAGGTCCCCTGCAAGACGCCACGCACCGCGAGGTGGTAATACGCAGGGATCCCAAGGTCCAGGGGTGCTCGGTCGACGTAGCGGGTCGCGAGGCCGTCGTAGTTCGCGACTTTCAGAACGCGCGCACCGTAGAGGCCTGTCATGCCCTCTGTGAGGATGCGGCTCGGGAACAAATCCAAAACGCTTCGGGCCGTCATGGCTTCAGGGGAAGTACTGCGAATGATGGCGTAGGCAGAAGGTCGAAGGTTCCAACCTCCGTCGAGCGTACGGCGTACCAAGCGATCCCAGGAAAGCACGACGAAGTGCTCACGGCCAGACGTCGCGGCACGCAACCCGGAGCCTGTGATCTCGGTGTTTCCGCGCGTGACAGAGAGCGCGTTGGCCCCCTGCTGACGCGAGCCGAAGAGTCGGTTGAAGTAGGAACCGACGGAGAGTACCGCTCCAAGGTCTGTGCTTCCTGCGAGCATGATCGCGTAAGCCCATGCAGCGTTCGCGGTGAATACTGGACGATTATTGTCGCCCATGTCGTAGAGAGATTCCGCGATGGTACGCAAGAAGTACGCGTTACCCCCGAGGAACAGCTCTGTTGACGCGAACGCGTCGAGCCACAAAGGGTCTTCCGCAATGGCGCGAGGGATCTCCGCAGACAAAGCGCCGCTAGGTACGACCGGATCAGGAACTTCTTCTACCGGACTTTCATCATCCAAGGCCAGACGTGCGAAGCCTTTTTTTGGCAAAGGCACCGGCAACAGATATGCGCCGCCGTCGTCCAGGAGTGTGTTGATCGCACCTTCGAGCGACGTTCCGAGCGCGGTCAGCGCGGTGTTCACCGCGTCAAGTTCGTTAGTGACACTACTTGTGAGAGCGGTCCTCGCTTGAAGGACTAGCCTCGCCGCTTGAAGGCTTGCTCGTACCGCCGACAGGCCCGTCGACAGGAGTTGTCCCGTGTCGGTGACTTCCTGTGGGATCTCCGGGGTCAAGCGCTGCCAGCTCATACAACCTCTTTACCTTGTGCTCGATCGTAGCTTGCGTTACGGTCAAAAGTAGACGTTGCAACCCGCGCCCGAGGTCGAGCAACGGGTTTTTACGTTGCCACATGAGGAGAGCGTAACACAATGGACGAAGCAGACATCCCGAATTGGTTCATGCTGCGCAACCCCAAGACCGGGGAGACCGTGTCCTACGACTGTGAGCAGGAGCCGCAGGTCCAGCTGAGTGTGGGGAGGCACACCTGTACTGTTCGGCTCCGTTTGCACGAAACCAGGAAGTACGGCGTACGCCTGTGGGTCGGGCTGGATGTCGACTGGCCGAGTGCAGGCGAGTCACAGCTCTCGTGGATGTATCTGAAAAATCCGCGCACAGACGAGTATCTGACCTGGGAGGTTCAGGACACCGCAGCGTGGCTCGTTCCCTTGGACCTCGTGCTGCCTGCGCGCGTCGTAGAGACCCTGATCGAGGTCCGCCCTCTCGAAGGACGCTGTATGATGTCCATCAACACTACGGCCCCTTGGGACCGGATCATGTCGGATGTTTCGGACGAAGAGATCGAACAGTTCTTCGGTCGGTATTCGGATATGCCGATGGCCGCACGCAGAGAGCAGCTTCGACAGCTGTATGCGGCGTACCGAGGAATTCCGTATCAGCCGCAGCCGATCCAAGATTCAGGGGCTTCCTGGGGGCTCAAGACGGAAGGGGGCGTGGCGCCGGAGAGCTCCCCGGTCCCCGAACAGCCCCAGGCTCCCACGGAGAGCTCCCCGGTCCCCGAACAGCCCCAGGCTCCCACGGAG
>JACCDT010195991.1_pt1 | contig 89713 bp, 169 predicted proteins | sample 7446291 | NCBI WGS metagenome assembly JACCDT01 (sample SAMN15323446, study PRJNA562643) | freshwater metagenome | isolation source: river surface water | place: USA:Blue River Watershed | collected 2017-08-17 | reverse complement strand
ATGGTATTGATGACAAGCAGACGGAGGAGAATCCAATCATTCTGTTGTTGACCAACAGACCTGACATCATCGACCCTGCTATTACAAGACCGGGACGAATCAGCAAGCACATCAAGATCAACCGTCCTGATGACATGGGGGCCATCGACATTTTGCGATTGAAATTGAAGGATGTGCCATTTGCACAAGATTCGATGGTTGCGATCACGGTTGCTGTATCTGATCTTTACAGCAACAACCGGATTTTGTATCGTATCAACAATGAACACAGTTTCCGTCTGGCTGACGCAGTTAGTGGAGCCATGCTGGAAGCTGTTGCTGAAACAGCGAAGATGAGCGCCCTTCATCGTGACATGAAGAGTGGTCAACAGACAGGACTGACGTTGGATGATTTGCGGTATGCTGTGAATCTTGTGGACCAATCTCAGAGAGGTCTTAACCACTCATACGATGTCGAGGACTTTTGCACCCGAATTGGGATTCAATACAGCAGTGCTTCGGTCGAAAGGTGTTTTGCGAATCAATGAAGAACTGTCTAACGTGCAACATTGCATTTGAACCAACGAGCAATAGCCAAAAGTATTGCTGTAAAAGTTGTAAGCCCAAGCATCTCGGGAGTGTCCAAAAGAATTGCGAACAATGTGGTTCGCAATTCCTCTGTTATCCTTACCGATCATCAAGGTATTGTACTCTTGCATGTTACCGGGCATCATGTGGAACCATTCTGACTCCAGATGGGAGTGTAAAAAGATGCAGCAATTGCAAGCAACACAAACCTCTCGTGGATTTTCACAAAGACAGCAATCGGCCTAGTGGCAAGTCGATGAAATGTAAGCAGTGTTCAAAGAAGCTACATGCTGTCTATCGGAAAACTGCTGAATTCAAGCGATACTTGTTCCGCACCAATCGGACGGCCTCTGTTAGATTTCGCAAGGGGCGTCTATCCGCTGAGAAAAGAGGATATGTATGGTTGTTGTCCATCTGCGAATACAAAACTTTGCTCTGCCAACCTTGTCATTATTGCGGCCAGAGTACAGGTGAAACTGGGACAGGTTTAGATCGAAAAGACAACAGTGACAAATACGATCTTTCGTCATGTGTTCCTTGTTGTGGACGATGTAATTCCACATTCATGAATCTCTACGATTACAAAGAGAAGTTGCAATTATCTGAGGTAATTCGTAGAATAGATGACCAACGACGCTCACAAGGAAAGGAATCCAATGAGCAGCTTCGATAGCAGATTTTCCCGATCGGACATTGAGACGATGATTGAAGCCGTGGGTGACTGGGAGTCACTCGGCAACAACGAGTTTCACGCTCTCCAGATGGTCAAGAACATTCCGGTGCCGCCGGAGGACCACGAGGGCTATGAGTACATTCAGAATCTCAAGGATTACTTCCGGCGTCGGGAGAAGGAAATCAACGATTCGAGGATGACTCGGCAGGAGAAGGCTGTCTTCATCAAGACGAAGTTGATGTTGGCTCGCCGGGATTCTGCCGTCAACGAATTGTTTGACATGGCAGCGGACGCTGTTGCTGTTGGTGCGGATGCCGACACTAAGGCTCGGGCAACATCGGCAGCGCCAGCGGCAACAAACGACGATGAAAAGATGGCAGAAGTGGCTGTTTTGCGTCGAAAGTTGGAACTCGCCGAGTATTTCATCAACGACTTGGGGGTCCAGAAACACTACGACGCATTTCTGGCCGAAAAGGCGAATGAAGTCTGAGTTTTGCTTTACAATCCAAAATTGTTGCCGTAGAATGCGGGGGTAGTGAAGACCACTCCCCCGCACGATGGAGTACATTCATCATGGCAACAACGAAGCCGTCCGCCGCTGATCGTCTGAAGAAGGCCGCTACCACCAGCGTCCGCAAGGAAACCACGAAGACCAAGGAGCGCCCGGTGTGGCCGCTCACGCCGGATCAGGAGGTGCAGGTCGCCAAATTGTGCGAACTCGCCTACCTGAACGGCGAGGTCGATCCGCTCGTCACGCAGCACAAGAGTGCCGTGGGGGCCGAACTCTTCAACATCTGGACTCAGAAATTCTTCGAGTCCAAGATGGTCCCGGAGAACCCCGACTTCATCATCAAGAAGAAGGACTCCAAGACCCACCAGCCGACCGCCCTCGACGACATGGGCTGCCAGCTTCAGATCAAGTTCCGCACCGAAGGGCTCCAGAAGGTGCTGCCGGACAAAGCGAAGCTGCCCGAAGGAGAGACCGTCGAAGAGAAGCTCCTCGAAGCGCTGATGTCTCCGATCGTCGGCCTCACCGAAGTGAACGCCAAGAAGTTCATCGAGGAAGAAGTCCAGATCGCCGACAACATCGAACTCGCCATGCCTCTCAACGAGATGCTCGGCGACGACAAGTACGCCTCGATCGCCGACAAGTTGCTCACCTTCATGCAGACCCGTCCGAAGAACGGGACCGACATCAAGGTCGTCGCTCTCACCGAAGAGGAAGAGGCTCTCGTCCTCTCCTCGAAACAGAGCGTTACGCTGAAGGAAGGGCTGTTCCAGCGCATCCTCGGCTACGTCGAGAACATCGACCAGTTCCGCAAGCTGCTGCTCTACATCCGGGTCACGATTCAGGTGGCCAAGTTCGAGTTCGGCAAGTCCGACACGGACGCCGAGCGTGTCAACCGCCTGAAGAACGTCGTGCAGACCTATCTGCTGCCCGCCGGAGCGTCGGCCTGAGTCATTGATCGGCAAGGAGTGCCGGAGCAACTGTTGGAACAGACAGAAAGGTACTCCCATGTCGATCAACAAGGCTCGTTACATCCGTCGTCACTTGTTGGAATATCCTGATGCGACAGCCGAGCAGATTGATGCTCGGGCTGTCACAGACGGGGTGATCCAAGACGGGGAAGTCTTCGCTACCAAGCAAGGGCTATACAACGCTCGCAGTGAGCTTCTCAAGCATCTCCAGCTTGCGAACCTCAACGAGGTTCCCCATCACAAGGTCAACGGCAAGCCTGATACCAGCAAGCTCATCGAGCGACTGTTTTTGCTGTGGGGCAATGATGTCTCATGGAAGAAGATCAGCAGTTCGTTGACCTTCCTCGGCCTCAATGCGACTCAGAAACGCATTGAGGAGTTTCGTCCTACGGGCGATTCGCCTGATCTCAACCAAAACTCCGGCCCCCGTGCCGGAGCCCCCAAGTCCACCGATGGACGGCGTCGTAAGTCTCGGACGCCGAAGGCCGCTCGCAAAGCAGACACGGTTGTCATTGCGGCGTTGAAACTTGCCAGAGACTTTGTCGATGAAGTCGGGGGCATTGAGCAAGCCCGACTTCTGATCGGTTTCCTCGAACAGTTTCAGATTCGCAACTGAGCATACACTCAAGGAACAAGGAGTTTTCCAATGACAAGTGTGATGGATGTCAATTCCCCCACGAGCATGGCGAAGGTGTTGTCCATCTTCGGTCGCAGCGGCTACCCGTTCGATGGCAACAGCGAAGAGTGGCAGCGAACGCAGGATGTCCTGCGAGAGAAATGCGACATCCACAACTTCCTGCGGAAGAACGAGAAGTCGCCCATCAAGAATGGCGACAACTACCTCTACTCAATCAGGGAAGAGTTGAGTGCGGTCGTTCGGGGCCGGATGATCTACGGCATCTACAATGACATCCCTTGTGCCGTCGAGAACGGCGAGACCAACATCGGTAAGAATGATGTTCCATCAGGCGTCATCCTCACCGAAGGCACTCGAACCAAGGCTCTCAAGGACTACCGTCTTCTCGTCCTCCAGAACGGCGATACCGACGAAGTGGACGCTCCTTCTCCGGACGCCAACCTTGTCGGAGAGTTGGGCGATGACTTCCCGACCGTGAGCTTCACTTGTCTTGGGCGATTCTACGGCAAGGCGAGCGATGCGAACGACGAGGCTGGGACCAAGCGGGCGATCAAGAAGTTGAGCGACGGTGAACTCGTTCTCGTCGATTACACGCCCGATGAGCATGTCAAGCTCACATCTTCTGAGAAGAAGAAGTACCAGAAGTGGTGGTTAGATTGCAGCAAGAACAAGCCGCAATCCCCGCCGATTGCCCCTCCTGACATGGGGTTGACGCTGATTGGCATACGTGATCCCGACTCTGTGCAGTGGCATCGCTCAGCGACGGTCGTACTGCTCGACACGAAGACTAAGATGTGTATGCTCTTCGGTCAGGATGAAGGCTCTTACTTCGGTTGCGAACTGCCCGCCGAGGTCAAGACCGTGGGCGAAGCCTACGACGTTCTCGCTCCGGAAGCGGTCAAGAAGAATCCGCTTGGGGTCAAGCGGCAGGGGGAGTGGTTCGCCATGCCCTTCCCCGACGACAAGGTTCCGGAGCCGCAGGATTGTATCGCCCTCTTCAATGCGAAAGACTGCGAGCACGGCTTGTGTCTTCCCCGTCCTGTGGGAAGCAACAGCCACTTCATCGAGACGCAAGACGGGCGAATCCTCAAGGACGGAACGATCATCGCCAAGAACCCCACTCTCGTTCACAAGAACGAGAATAACGAGCGGAGCAACGAGCATGAGGACATGAGTGCTGGCCCCGGCTGGTACACGTTCCACTGCAACACGGCGAAGCGAAGCTACTCAGTCGAGGGAGTGGACTAAGCAACGTGCGATCCGTGGCGGGCGACGGCATCACATTGATGCCGTTGTCCCGCCACGGCTTCTAACTCAGAATCCTACATAAGACATGAAGTCTTATGTCATTGGTTCATCTCGCCAGATTGGGCTCCTCACAGAAGAGGAGAAGCAATTCCTCGATTCGGAGCGATATGTTTTCGTTTGCAATGACTTTCTGCGTTATTGGCGAAAGGCTGGATTTCGTCCAACGCATTGGGTCATGGGAGACACGTTTGACTCCGGTCTTGAAGTGCTGACGGCACAGCTAAGAGTGATTCGCCAAGACGGGGAACTCAGAAAACGCCTGCGTCAGCTTTTCATTTGCTTTGAGTCCCTAGAGGCCATCGAGATTCTGAAGGAGTTCCTTCCTCGGATAAAACTCCCGATCGTCATTTACAGGAGATACGACAATAAGCCGGGGAAGATGGCTGTTGACTTGTCGGAACGAATCTACCACTACGGTAGTACGCTCACCGACATGGTCAACATTGCTTGGATTGTCAATTGGCACAATCAGGTGAGAGTTTATGGTTGCGAATTGGACGGGAAATCGGGTCATTTCTACGACCCATTAGAAGATGTTGTTCCGTTCAAGTGGGACTCTCTCTGGGTGGGTCTAAATGATCTTTTCGAGCAGGGGGTGGATGTGGTAGACTGTAACCGCAGACATGGATCGAAAATGGACTTTCCGATCCCCACAAACATCCTAATAGGTGAAGCACATGGACGTACTTGGAATAATCCCAGCCAAATCCCGATCCTCTGAAATTCGTGGCAAAAACTTAGTCCTCGTCAACGATCAGCCGATGATCCATTGGACGATAGATGCGGCTCAACGATCACGACTGACAAAACTCATAGTGCTGACTGACTCCCATGTCATCTCCGGTTTTACTCAGCAATATGGGGTAGAAACACGACTGGTTGATACAAACGTCGGAATGATTTCTCTGACGAGATCGTTGCTTGAAGAGTTGAAGCCGGAATACTTCATGCTGCTTCAGCCAACTTCCCCGCTTCGCTTGCCAGAAGACATCGACAATGCTCTGGACCTTTTGCCGTGTGATTGCGTCCTGAGTGTTGCAGAGACTCACGCCCCCAATTACTGTTTTTCGAGTCAAGACAGCGAGCCAATGACTGTCTGGCCGAATGTGGACCCGATGCGGCAGGAACTTCCAGTTTTCTACCAAGTCAATGGGGCGATCTACCTTCTCCGTTCATCGGTTTTTCTCGAATCAGGGTCATTCTTCCCTTCATGCAAGCGTTTTTTGGTGATGCCGCCTGAGCGGTCAATCGACATTGATCATTGGTGGCAGATCATTTGTGCTGAAGCCCTTCTGAAAGACAGAGGGCCGTAGCAACTGTTGGAACACCCACAAGGTACGGAAACATGATGACGCCGCAGAGGTTCATTCAGTTGTTGAATCGGGGCGAAGTTGAGACGGTGAAGGGCTTGCACGGACGAATCATCCGTGGTCATTCGGACGAAGATTTTCGCACCCTCACCAACGACAAGAAGCGGCTACTGGTCTTTCTGACCGACGCTGACGGCCTGACCAACATCCTGAACCAGAAGACGACCTACGACCGCTTGAAGGCGGTTGGCTACGACGACGGCCACATCAAACGTCTACACGACGAGAAGACGAAGTTCCGGATCGTGGTCTTCCCCGAGGGTTCCTCACTCTCGGCAGACTGGGACGGGATGATGACTGCCTGCTCTCAGGTCTACCCCGAGACCAAGGAGTCCTGCAAGAAGTACGGAGAGCGGTTCAAGAACACGCCGTACACCCACTTCGAGGTGATGGCGGGGTTCTCCTTCGGGGACCATGACAAACCCGAAGACCCACGTTTTATGACCTACGAGCGGTGGGCTCAATCCGACCGCAACTTTGTTGACTTGCGGCGGCTCCTGTACCATACTATCCACGTTCGGGAGAAGTACCGGGGCGACGGCTACACTGAAGGGGCTGATGGTCGGCCCAATGTGAGGGAGTTCATGTTGCCAAACAAGCCCATCGCAGAAATCGCAGGAAGTGTTGTGGCCGAACTTGAAGAGTTGCGGCTGCCTTGACGGAGTCGAACGGAAGAGATTCACGGGCCATCACGGGCTTTGAGAGAGTCCATCGCAAACGAGCAGAAGGAGACTGAGAATGCTCAATTTCAACCAGCAGACGCTTGATGAGAAGGCATGGTGGGTCGTCAACTACGTTGGGATGCCCGACTTGCCGAAGGCCGAACGATCTCACCTTTCCAGCGAGAGATGTCAGGAACTCAAGGCCGAGGCGAAGACTCGGCAGTTCGCCAGCGTGTTGCCGTGGACTCATCGGGACAAGAGCAACGGTACGCTCGTCACGACGAAGCTCTCAGACCTCGAAGCGGACCACCTCGAAAATCTGCTGATCACGCAGATTCACCTGCCCCCGGCCTACAAAATCGCCATTGTCGCTGAGTTGCGTGATCGGTGGCAGAAGCAGGGCGTTGAACGTCAAGCCCTTCACTGGCGACAGGAACTTGACCTCGAAGCAGAAAACTCGACTCAAGCCGAAACCAACTTCGGTCTCACAGCGCAAGATGTCATCGACAAGGCAGCCGCCGAGGAAGATTCCAAGGTGGAATATCTTGCCAGTGAGGAGTTTTCACGCTCTTTGGCAAACATCTATTGGGCAGAGAAGGTCAAGGGACAACAGCAAGAGAATGGTCGTCTTGCTTCGATCATTGGCAAGAAGAACAGGGAAATTTTGAACCTGTTGGCCCTGACCGGCCAACTCAAGGCTCGGCTGAAGACCGGGCGTATTGCGCCCATGCCGGACCCGGAACTTCTGTCGGCTCAGGAAGTGATCAACAAGGCGGCGGCAGAAGAACAGCCCCTCGATTGGACCGAACGTCACGACAAATGCCCCGAGAAGCATCTGCCGAGCCAGATCACGCTTCATTGCGGGCAGGACTTCAACGTTACTTTCACTCCGACTCAACTGAAGTCGGAGTTGACCAAAGCTCTTGGCTTTGATCCATTCGATACGCTGAGTGATATGCGAGAGCACTTCTGGTGTGCCAACGAAGTCATTCAGAGCCTCTCGAAAGTGATCGACGAAGCTCGCCTGAAGGGAGACGAGGCCAAGAAGCTGGCTCAAGAAGCCATTCAGAAGGGCGAAAAACTCTTGGCTCAACAAGCCATTGACCAGCGGGTGGCGGTTCAGGATCGAGAGTTGCTCGCTACGGCCCAGAAGGTGATGTCCGAGAATGATGCTCGGATCAAGGAACTGGCCAGCGAGAATGTTCGTCTCGAAGAGGCCAAGAAGGCACTGTGTATGTCTCTTGTGAAGCATCAGGAAGCAGCGTGTCAGAATCGAGAGTTGCTCTTCGCTGCTCGTCATGCCTTGGAAAAGACCAAGCGGGAACTGGCGAGATACATTGACATGGGGGCGACAACGGCCTCTGTACCCAAGAAGAAGGGGCTGTGGCGTCGGTTCTGGGACGGAGAGATGCGGCTGATCGGTTGACATTCGAGACCCGGATAGATCGCATGGGCGTTGGCCCACACCCGGTGGTCTATCCGGGTTTTTCTTACAAGGGACTACACATGAGCGAGAAGATTCAAGTCGGAAACGACACAGTCATTGCCAGTGTTGGTCCGTGGCTACATCTGGTGAAGCGTGAAGTGTTGATTGACGGCAAGCCCAAGGTCTGGGCGATGGCAAGCCGCAGCAAGAATCCGCCACACCACGCCAACAAGACACCCAACGCCGTCTTCATCTGTGCAATCCACCAGTCACCACAAGGCAACAGGCTCGTTCTGACCAGCGAGTTCCGAGTTCCGGTCGCTGCCCGTGAGATCGGGATGCCTGCTGGCCTCAAGAACGACAGTGAGTCGGCGGAAGATGCTGCTCGTCGTGAGTTCTTCGAAGAAACCGGCCTCCAACTCACTGTCACTGGTGTTTCGCCGCCGAACCTGTATTCTTCCGCCGGTCTAACCGACGAGTCTGTACAGATCGTGTTCGGTACGACAAGCGGCACTCCGAGCAACCAACACCTCGAATCGTCGGAGGACATCGAGGTCATTCTGGCGGACCAAAGCTACGTTCTGGCTTTGGTGAACGGTGAGCGTCCCGAATTGGCGCTGAGCGCCAAGACATGGTGCTTGTTGAACGGATACGCTGTCACGGGGTTCTGACTGTCTGATGCAAGGATGCGTAAGGATTACATTTTCCAATTCGAGTTTCCGTCGTTGTGAGAATTGAAGCTCCTAGTCTGAAGCAAGCTCGTTTACGTCTTACGAGACAGTTGCAACAGCCGAACCCTGATGTCTCGCACCTGATCGCAGATATACCACTTGTTGAACCAGCCATCTTCCCGAATGGAGCGGAGCAACAGTTGTAATCGGGATCAGCGAAGTGTAGGATGTCGTTCGTGTCGGGCCACCATACTTCTCTTAGTGAGACTCTCATGGCATCGAAGAACCAAGCGAAGAATCAAGCGAAGAAGAACCAGAAGAACACTCGCCCACTCCGGGGCAAGCCGACTCTGAAGAACATTGACGGTCAGTCGGCCTACGACAAGGATGATCGAGCGTTCTTCCGAACGCTTCACGGCCTCATCGACTTGCTCTTCTCCGAAGCCCTCACGCTTCACGGCCTTACTTGGGGCCAGTTGGCCGTCAAGTCGGACCTCGCCTACCAGACCGTCCTCAACCTCGGCAACCGTGTCACCCGGTGGCCGCAGTTCAAGACGATCTACAAAATCGCCCGTGCGGTCGGCTATGAGATCGAACTGTCCGCCACCGGCAAGCAGGCCAAGTTGCGTAAAGCGGCCTAGTGTAAGTTGGCCGCTTTCCAGAGTGGCCCGGTGCTCATGGCCGGGCCACTCTGGGGGTTGAAAGAAAGGAAGAAAGAAAGAAAGAAATCCAACACACGTCATCAGGTGGTCGCCATGCTCAAACTCTTCAACAGGATCGTCTCCAGCATCACCCGGAACAACCTCGTTCTGGTTCGTCATAAACAGTATTTCGATGGCAAGAGGTGCTGCGCCATCGGGGCAATCGCCGTCACGCTCTCCAGCGTGGAAATCTGCAAGGGTGCCGACACCCCAACCCTCTGCAAGAACATCGTCAAGAGCGGTCTCGGCTGGACCGACAATGACCTGTTCTGGCTGGAGAACGGCTTCGAGGGAGCGTTCCCCATGCTTTCCATCCCGGAAAAATACAAGGACAGGTACGAGTTGGGCCAGCGGCTCGCTCTGCTTGCTCAGGCTGTATGATCAACCTCCGAAGGGATTCACATGTGGACGCCGGTTGAGCTTCAAGGATACGAGATTCGCTTCACCAATGGGGGCAAGCTCGTCGGATGTGGGTCAACTGGCTTCTTTCTCAAGAGCGGCGTCTCGAAGGTTATCTTCGACATCAAGCCCGGCAACGAAATGATGCACGGCATTGTTCAGTCCGTTGTTCCTCAGAAGAAGATAACGTACTGGCTCGACGGAGACGAATTGATCATCGCACGCCAAGCAGTTGACGAGTCAAGGGCAGCCACTTTTCTGGCCGAAAGTGCGGCAGATTCGCTGTCTCGTCTGACTTCCGATTAGGAGAGCCTTGCCAATCGGATCGTAAGGATGCCAGTGTGGCATCCAGTCAGTGTCGGTGGTCTCAAACAGAGGAGATTTCCCAATGCGCAAGTTGCAGAGTTACATCAACAAGTATGGCCAAGAGAATGGCACGGCGTTGTACCGTGCTCTTCAGCAATCGGCCTCAGCCGCCAGCCGTGTGGCCCGGTTGAAGAAGAAGATGGGCGTCTGATTCGATTGGACAATGCGGTACAGTCCCGGTGGCTGATGTTGGACTGCTATCGGGACTTGTACCGCTTGTTCCGTCATCTCACGAGCGTACAACTGAAAGAGGAGATGCCAATGTGCTTGTCGATGAGAAACTCGGTCGCCATTCCGGAAGTATCGGCCTACAAGGTCTTCACTCGTGATGCGGAAGACCGCCTACAATCGGTTTTCGCTCCGACCTTCAAGCCGGGCCTCAAGTACCCAGCGAACCAACGCATTCGGGTCGATGCCGAAGACGCATCGTTCTTCGCCTTCGAGCAACTCCGTGACGCCATCTCAATCACCCGGCAGGGCCGTAGGAGATGGAACATGGTTGATGGGGCATTGATCGTCCTGCCCGTCACCATGTACGAAGTGGTCGCAACTGGCAAGTACCACGTCCCAAGCGATGATGTCCAGTGCTTGGATGGGTATTACCCGGCGCTGGAAGCGAAGGAACTGATCGTCCACGACTCGGATGAAACTCGCAACCGCTTTTACCTTGAGATCGTTGTGGATTGGCTCAACAGCCAAAAGTACAGCATCCGAAAGGTCGAACGGGAAGCGATCTGTCGCTTGATTCCGCAACTGACCTTGGCCGACTGATATGCGTCCTGAGTATCACCCCCATCCATCGCACAAGATGACGCCTTGGAAAGACACAATCGTCACGCTTGTGTCCACTTCGAGATTCGGCCAGTTTCGCATGTGTGAGTTGTGTGAAGCAGAAGAGGCCAAGACTGCGGCGGGTCAGGCACACCATCCTGAGTTGGATCAGCCCTGTCCTTTCGCAGAAGACTCAAATAAAGGTTGATTTTTGGCACGCAGGTTGCTACTATATCCACACAGGCAATGTCGCCTGCCACTTTGACAGAGGAGTTGATCATGCCCTTCCCGTAGATTCTCGACCCCAAACATCTGTACGTTTACGTCTTCGTGAGGTCTGACCTCACGCCTTCCCAACAAGCAGTCCAAGCAAGCCACGCTTGCATCGAGGCTACGAAAGCCTTCCCGCTCGACGGACATCCTTCCGTCATCATTCTCGCTGCCAAGAACGAGCATCGACTCCGGCGAGCCCAGAAGTATCTGCAAGAGAACGGCATCAAGCACGTTCACTTCTGCGAGCCTGACGCCAAGTCGGTTGGCAAAGACGAGATCAGCGGTCCTGAGATGACCGCCATCGCTACCGAGCCCATTGAGCCGGAGCGCCGCCACCTCTTCCAGAAGTACCAGCTTCTTGACCACAAGCAGCCGGACGCCGAGCATGTCAAGTATGCTCTGAAGTTCCCCAACGGGAGCTATTACTGCTGGCGTGGCGAGTGTAGTCGGTCAGAGGATAGGACTTGGCAACTTGACGACGCCAATCTCTGGTCCAGCGCCGAAGACGCTAACTACTATGGTAACGATAAAGAAGGTAAGGCTGTTCCCGTCCATGTGGCATTCAGCGAGAGGGGAGGTGCTGCATGAGCACTATCACCCTGCCTGCCAACATCGACGAAATGGCTGCCGCTATGCTCCGGTGCGAGCAGCGGCCCGGCCAGTCTGTCTACCAGCACGGTGCATCGGTTCGTGATCATCTCTTCGAGATGCTTCACCACCTTCGTACAGGCCAAGCCCTCGACGGCTGGCGTGTCCCCGACTGGTTCATCAAGTACGGTCAGCAGATTCTCCAGAACATCCATTCTGATGGAATCCTGCATGACTACACGCTCTTCCACGATTGCGGCAAGCCGTATATTCGTGAGATCGACGCAGAGGGCAAGGTTCATTTCCCTGATCATGCCAAGGTTTCGCAGGAAGTCTGGGAGTCGATCGGTGGTTGCTCGATTGTCGGGAAGCTGATCGCCAATGACATGGTTCTCCACACGGCAACTGCCGAGGAAATCTCCGAGAAATGGTCGGGCGATTTCACGATCGAGGATTTCTGTACGTTGCTTCTGGCGGCGCTGGCAGAGGTCCACAGCAATGCCAAGATGTTCGATGCCGTCCTCGGCGTTGATTCAACCTCTTTCAAAATCAAGTGGAAACAACTAGAAAGAAGAGGGCGACAAATCTGTAAGCATTATTTTGGAGGACAATGAAGTTACGCATTCAGAAGGTTGATCAGGATAAGTGCGGCATTTACAAGATCGAGAATCTTGTAAATGCCGCACAGTACGTCGGCAGTGCAGTCTGCTTTCGTCGCAGGTTTGCCACTCATCGAAGTCTCCTCAACAGGGGGCTGCATGAAAATCAACATTTGCAACGGGAGCACGATGTGAATGTTACATCAATCAGAGAGTTGATCGCTGGTAAAAAGAAGTCGAATTCCTATAACGGCTGGACAAACTTGGGAGAGGATCAATGAATCGTGACCAGTGGATTGCTGAGGCTGAGGAGCGGATCGGCTATTGCAAAGAGACGATCAGCGAATTGGATAACATCTCCTCTTGCGATCGGAAGTATTGGAATCATGCTAAGGCTGAGGCCGAGTACGCCGCATCTCTGAAGAAGTTCCTGCAAGCCGGGATCAAGTTGCTCAAGGATGGGAATTAAGGTGCAACAAGGGGCGGCTTAGCCGCCCCTTGTTGTTTAACGCTCTTTCCATAAAATCCATCTTTCTGTAGACTAGCTACATGGACTCTTTTTAGGAAAGGACAATAGTGGCTCAATTCAAGGTCATTACGACGCTCACTTGGCGCTTCGATTCTGATGAATCGAAGGCCAAGTGTCTTGAGATGGCAAAAGCACAACTAGAAGAAATCCTCAACACTCGACCTGTAGGCGATCAATTTGATGGATTTGGCGTGCAAATGGACATTGCACGCATGAAAGATCGGAAGAAGCTCGTGCATATTGCAGAATTCACCCCCGAAGAAGTATTCCCATACATCACTGTTCACGAAGAGAAGCGAGAGTATGTTGCAAATGGCAAGTCATATCTCGTAAGAATGAACAGCGATCGTTACTTTGTATTCAGGGACAATGCGGTTTGCGTTTCTTGTGGGATTGTTGGGACGAAGATGATCCTTGACATGAATCCCGGTGATCAGTCTCCTCATTTCAATTTGTATGGCGAAGAGGCTGGCCGACTGGTGTTGATGACGAAGGACCACATCATGCCTAAGTCCCGTGGTGGCGAGGACGTTCTGGGCAATTACCGGACGATGTGCCATGTCTGCAACAACATCCGGGGACATTACGATCTCAGTCTGGAGCAAATCAGGGAGCTAAAAACCCTGTCAGAAAATCACGCTAGACTCCCACGGAAAGAGTTGCGTGATCTCCTAAATAAGACTAGAGATGAGATGGCTTCGGCCACAAAGGAAGTTCATGGAGCAGACACAGTCGCACTACATTCGCCAGAGAATCAAGGAATTTGCCCAGAAGCGGAATCAAGCCGTTCCAACTGTTGTAATACCTCGGCGTAGCCAACAGAAATCAGGGATGAGCTTCCTGACGGGCGTTTTGGGTTTTATGATCTTCTTGATGTCCTGCGTCACCTTCTACGGTGTTTACGGGATGGCTCGACGCAGGATGGAAGCCAATATGGCCCAACAACCGGTTCAGAGACCACGTCCTGACTATATGTCAGCTTCCCAAGCCGCAGCTTGGATGGCTTCAATGGATGGCCGGATGTCGAACGTCGAGGGCAAACTAGAAACCAATATCGAGAGGGATGCCCTTTGGAATCATCGGGTTTTCCTTTTGGGCGTTGCTCACAATGAGAATGCCAATTTGGCCCGGCACAATCAGCAGCCGGGCTCAAAGGATTTCATCATGTTTGATGAGCAGTGGAGAATCAGTAAGATGCCAGAGACTCTGACTCTCTCCGATGAAGCCCGGCAGAACTTGCAGCGTTCCCTCAAATAGTCGGGAAGCTCACGTCGGGATGCTTGCCAGAGTAATCCAGCATATCTGTGATAGCTGAGGCCAGCATCATTGCGGTCACATCACTGCGAGTCTTCGTTTTCCTTGTGGAATACGGGAACTCAAGCTGGATACACTCGACGTAGGCGCTATACATGTGCGATCTGAAGAACTGGTTCATGTTGTTTGAGGACCAGCCTGAATAGCGACCGCCGCCTGAATCTTCGTAGATTTCGCCGTCAGTGGCGTATTTCTTCATCATTGTGCCAAGGCAACTTTTGGTGCTTGTCTTGCAGGTCAGGCGGTTATTCTTCTTGGTTTTGGCTCGGCCATAACCGAATACGGCTTGAACTTGCTCACCGGCATTTTTGTGGACCTGATCGCCGCATCCATGTACGAAGATCACATAGGCGATCTTCACAGGAGCGTTTGGATTGTAGACCGGGTGATATGGGTTCTTCTTGTTGTATAGCCGCTCGACACATTTTTCGATTGGCTTCAAGAACTCATCATAGACCACATCTTCTTGGGCATGGTCGATTCTGTTGCAATCGGCTTTGTTCTTGCCTTCATCAACGAAGTCGGCTCGCTCGAATCCTCGGTTGATGACACCAGAGAAATCGCCATACTGGATGGTCGATTCTGCAATGCGATCGGTGTTTGTATCATCCCAGCCATGAGGGGCAACGATGATTACGGGGTGCTTGCCCTTGTATGTTGAAACTCGTTCTGTCATTGTGGCTCCCTGCCTCTGTTGTGAATCATTTCACTTGTTGGATTTTATACAATAGTCCCGTGCGATGAAAGACCAGTCCGAAATCTCCCATTAACTTATACATGATTGTTTGTACATGTATGGGGAATTACTGAGAAATTTCTTGGCCATATTTAGTCACCTTAGCCTAGATATCAGTTACCCCCAACTCCGGAGCCGTTTTGACGACGAAGCAGATCAAGCAAGATTCCCGATTCGACTGCCAAGAACTCTTGGCGTTGTCCAAATTGCTGATGTCAGTGCAGGCCATTGTCGCCCGTTACGGATACTCCGTAACCGTCAAAGTTCGCCCAACTTCCAGAGCAAACGTTGCTCTCACGAAAAAATCCTAACTCATTGCCGCTGACGCCCTTCCTTTCTGATTCCGACCGGCAGAGCAACTTTTGTAACGCAAAGTGCTTTCCTTTTCTCAAAACCTGTCGTAGAATCCTGTCGTCTTGAGATTCGCACCCGAACCAAAGGTTGCTCCAATGGGTTGTTTCGACTCGAACTGCTGCCTTACGGGCCTTGCGCTCCAAGAAAATGACCCCATTCGGATGGGTCTGGTCGCACGCCCTAAGTACGGTCTGCATCCGGAAACGCCCTGCTACGTCGGCTCCCACTTCCAGTTTCTCATTCCGCCTGTCAAAGGCGTGTACAACGATTACGGCAACAGCAATTGGAGCGACCTTGAGCCAAAATGGGCTTTGGAGTACATTCTTCGCCTGCTGAAGCCGAAACTTCAGAACTTCAAGACGTACTCGCAATCAGTGCGTCTCGCCCAGATCAAGGATATGGAGAAGATTTGGAATGCCATCGTCCAACAGGACGTGTACTGTACCGAGTTGGTCAGTGACGGCGATCATTCCAACATTTTTCCGTGGATGTGTCACGCATGGGCCTTCGATGAAATCCTCAAAATGTGGCCCCTCAGTCCAGAACTTGAGCCACAATGCGACAACATGTGCCTGACACCGTTGGGTGAACCGCCGGTGTACAACACCGAAACGAAAGAGGGTCTCGAAGAATGGCGAGCGTACTACAATGCACCCCGAGACAGGGTCATCGGGGATGCAGGTGGCATTCATCAAGAACTCTTTCTGCTCATACATGAATCTGAGAAGGAAGCCCATGAGGGTTTCCCTGAACACAAGACAGAGTTCCGTCAACTGATCGCCGAGGCGGTTCAGCTTTGCCAAAACATGCGTCTGATTCGCAAGCATCTGTTCCCTCTTGCGATTGTTGGTCAACAGCACGAACAATACGAACAACTGCTACCGTGGACGAAGCTCGTCTGGCGGAAGGCCCGTGAGAGCATTGAAGCCAGACGTGAGATCATCCATTGCAAAGGTTGCAACAAGGAAGTTTGCGATCGTCGTTTTGACGACGAATGTCCCCCACTGGCAGTCTGGAACGATGAGCTTTCCGAGTACCTTTGCGAGGAGTGCAACCAATGTCCGAAAAGCTGATGATTTCCACTACGGATATGATGGCGAGACTTCTCATGCAAGGTCTGCGAGAGATTGCAGATCAGGAACAGAAGCTCAGTCAGGATTTCGAGACAGCCCGGAACATGGCGTGTAGCGAGTTGACCGTTAGTCCAAGCATTGTCGGCTCATGTCTCATCCCGAACAAGATGCTTCCGAAGACAATGGAGCTTCTGAGGAAGAACTTCCGGTTATTGCAGGAAGAACTGTCGTTCTCACGCTACTGTCTGATTGAAGCCTTCAAGGGGCGAACGGGTTCTCTCGTCCGTCTCGACAAGGATCAGGAAGGCTGCTACGAATACTGGTCTGAGAAGTTGAAGGGCATTTTGCCCAAGACGAAGTTTGAGTTGGTGGATCGCTTCGCCGGGGAGTAACACCCACAAGCAGTCCAACAGTTGCTCTGTCGAGCATGATCTGTCCCAAGGTTCAGTATTGGAGAATTTCCCATGACAGCCGCCGTTGCCAATGCCCCTGCCGCCGATGCCTCGGCGGTCGCCCAGACCCCCGAAACCAATGGTGCCGCCGAAGCCCCCGCTTCCAAGCCCGCCAAGAAGACTCCGGCCAAGAAGCCGGATGCGAAGAAGCCCGAGAAGAAGGGCGACATGACGCCGCTACAGGCCATGCGTGCCGCCGTGAACAGCGATCAGCCGCAGGAAGCGGCCACGACCTTCTTCCTGAATCTCGCCCAGATCGCCGAGAACGACAACCCCCGGCACGAGCCGAGCAACCTCTACGAGGAGGGCTACATTCTCGTCGGCGAACATCCGACGTGGAAGCCCGCCGAGGCCAAGGAAGGGGAAACGCCGGAAGTGCGTATCTCCCTGATCCAGATGGCCCTGTCGGAAGACATCGAAGTCGTCCGGAAGTTCATCGCCCTCATCAACGAGTTCGAGGCGAACCGGGGAGATCACGACCAGAGCATCGTCGAACTGGCGGCGGATCTCCGGCGCTGGACCGGCGACAACAAGAACGGCCACGGCCAGTTCGTCCCGGCCTTCGTCAAGCACGAGCGGAACAAGTGGTGCCTCATCGACGGGGCTCGCCGAAGTACGGCCATTCTGTACAATCACGCCGTGGACCGGGTGCTGAAGTTCGACGGGACCGAAGGCGCTCCGACCCAGCCGTATCCGCCCGTGCTGCTCTGCATGGACGCAACCGGCATCAAGCACGACCAGTTCTTCGCCCTCTCGATGCTCCTGAACCTGTCCCGCAAGCCGATGACGGCTTTGCAGGAAGGCAAGGTGTACTACGAGATGCAGCAGCAGATCAACCCGGATACCGGACGGCGGTACACCACCAAGGAACTGCACAACAAGCACGGCGACACGCTCGGCATTACCTACTCGACGATGCGGAACCGCATCGCTCTGTGGGAGCCGCACAAGCCTGCCGTCAAGGACGAGAGGACCGGCGAAATCAAGTCCAAGGCCCGTGGTCTGACCGACACCGAACGGCAGAAGGTCGCCAAGGGCGAGATGTCGCCGACCTTCGCCAGTCGCAAGTCGCTCGGTGAGCGGACTCAGCAGGATCGCACCCCGCCGACCTCTCAGGCCAACAAGCGGCGTGCGAAGACCCTGAAGGAGATGGAAGCGAAGTTCGATTCCCTCTCCGATGATCAGGAAGCCGAGAAGAAGCTGCTGGCGTGGTGCATGAACTGCAACTATCCCGTCGCCAAGAAGGAGTCCGACTCCCGCATCAAGGCGGCGGAAGAGAAGGAACTGCGGGCCAACGGCGCTGCCTAACACCCACAAGGGGAAGTGACCTGACTAAAACGGGGTAGGTTCCAGTGAACCTACCCCGTTTTTATTTGTCTCTCCAACAGGAGACCAACATGCTTGACAAGTGGGGCACCGAGATTCCATACCTTCTTCGCAAGCGACCCCTTTTCAAGGGGTTCCTGATCCCATATACTGCCTTCATTAAGAACGGCATCCCGGATTTCAAGGTCATTGATCCGTACAAGATCGAAGAGTGCATTCTCGACGGTCTGTGTGCCATCTGCGGCCAGAAACTCGGTGCTGGGTGGATCGCTTTCATTGGCGGGGAACGTTCGATGCAGAGCCGCTGCTTCACAGACCCGGCGATGCACGAGCCTTGCGCTCGGTACTCGGCAGTGACATGCCCGTACCTCAAGAACGACGATGCCCGGCACGTCGAGTTCACCGAGGCTCACGCCGAATATGCCGAGGTCATCCCCGGAAGCCCTGAATCTCTCAAGCGGCCCAAGTGTATGGGGCTGATGTTGTGCAAGGGGTTCACTCCGATCCGTAACGGCAATCACTGGATGGTGATGGCCGATGCGAAGCCCAACAAGATCGACTGGGACGTGATGCCCGAGTCGAAGGACTGAGAACCAACACCCACAAGATGGATGTGTTACAACAGTTGCTCTAACGGAGACCTAACATGTCCAATTGGTTCACGACTGACAAGGATGGGCTGCGTCAGATTTCCGAACGCAATGTCGAGCGGCGTGGGTTCGGCCTGATCGGTGCCGAACTCTGGCAGAACGTCATGGACACCGACGCCACTGAGTGCCACATCACTTTGGAAAAGCTGCCCGGTCGGCCTGCCGCCGAACTCCGGTGCATCGACAACGGCCACGGGTTTCACGACCTCGCCCATGCGTGGACGATGTTCGCCCCGAGCGAGAAGAAGCACGACCCGACAAAGGCCGGTCGCTTCAACATGGGCGAGAAGATGGTCCTGTCGTTCTGTCGTGAAGCTCGCATCTTCACGACTTCCGGCACGGTGTTGTTTGACGGCAAAGGCCGTACCGAGAAGCCCCGTGTCAAACGGGATTCGGGCACGGAGTTCTTCGCCATCATCGACTGCACCACCCAGCGGTACGATCAGTTCATTGAGTATATGAGCCGGATCATCGTCAGCCCGGAGCGTGGAATCAAGTTGATCGTCAACGGCGATGTCATCGAACCTCGCAAGCCCATCCACACGTTCGAGTACACTCTGCCCACCGAGATCGGCGAAGACCTGCGACCCTCACAGCGGAAGACGCAAGTCCTTTTGTACGAACCGCTTGCGGGCGAGACGCCCTCGATCTATGAGCTTGGCATCCCTGTCGTCGAGACCGACGACAAGTGGCATGTCTGTGTAATGCAGAAGGTGCCTTTGAACGTGGATCGGGACAACGTAACACCCGCATATCTGAAGAAGGTGCGGGTGGGCGTTCTGAATGAGATGCACGCCAAGCTGACGGCGGAAGATACCACGACGGCGTGGGTCAATGATGCCGCCGACAATAAGGAATGCACCAATGAAGCTGCGGAGACCTTCCGGGTCCAGCGCTACGGGGCGAAGTCCGTCGCCTTCGATCCATCTGATCCCGAGGCCAACAATCGGGCGATGGCTGCGGGGTTCACCGTGATTCCGTCACGGGGTCTCTCCAGCGGTCAGCGTGAGAACCTCTACCGTGCGGGGACTCTTACCCCGAGCGGTCGGCTCTTTCCGACTCACAAGCCCTACAGTGATGATCCGACCGCTCCGGAGGTTCAGGTCGTGCCGAGGGCGAAGTGGTCGAAAGGCATGGAGATCATTCATCGTTACTCCGAAACCATTGGTGCCAAAATCACCGATGGCTCAGTGACGGTGCGGTTCGTCAACACCCACAACCACTTTGCCGCCTGTTGCGGACTCGATCGGGTCTTGGACTACAACATCCGCAAGTTGGGCCGTGCGTGGTTCGATCTGACCAACTCGACGTTGGCGGACGCCTTCTGGGCCAAGGTGGATCGACTGTTGATCCATGAGCTTGCCCACGTCAAGGTGTCCAACCACCTGTCTGACGATTTCCATGAGGAATGCTGTCGGCTGGGAGCACGGATCAAGCGGTTGGCTCTCAACGAACCGACGTTGTTCAAGAAGTTCGAGTCCGAGATGTTCGAGGTCTAACACCCACAAGGATCGTGACCTGAGTCACCTCACAGGAGAACCCATGAACGAATTCCTCGCCTTGTACAACCCGGTCGATCTCGAACCCAGCCGCTCCAACGAGCTTTGTCAGATCATGCTCTCGGCCACCCCGACTCTCCAAGCTGCTGCCGAACGTAACGGCTTGGAGAGTTTGCGGGAACTCCGCAGGGGTTTCTGGGCCAATGAGACACTCGACCTGACTCCGGTCGAGAAGCTCACGCTTGTGCGACTGAAAGACCTCGAACCCGAGGTTCTGAGCGGCTGGATCAAAGTCACATGGTGCCTTTGCCATGCGTTCTATTACTCCGAGAACCGTATCGGTGTGACCATCGACGACTATGTCCAAGAGTCGGCGACTGCGATCGTGGACTGCATGTACGGCTACAATCGGGGCGAGTTCTCGACCTACGTCTACAACGCCGCCAAGAACCGGCTGATCGACTTCATCCGCAGGGAGTCGGCGTCTACCGGAGTCTCCCGTGACCTCATCGCCATGAGGATGAATGTGCGTCTGACCATGACGAAGAACAGCGTCGGGTTTGATGCCGCCATTGACATGCTGCGTGACCGTTCGTCGATCAGCGAAGCTCAAGTGATGGACCTGCGGCAGTCGATGCGGTCCACCGTCCGTGAGTCCGCCCTCATGGGCCATCACGACGGCGACGACAGCGACGACTACACGGCGCTCCGCAACCTGTCGCAGCCTGAAGAAACGTTGAAGGCCGAGCGACTCGACCGTCTCACGATGGCTCTGGCCAATGTGCAGATGTCCGATCTGGAGCGTGATCTGCTCAACACGTTCCTCGATGTCGGACACGGCACGCAAGAGGAAGTGGCGAGCCGCCACATTAACCCGGCGACCGGTCGTCGTTACACTCGTGCCCGCATCGGCCAAATCTACAGCGGCCTCATCGCCCGGCTGCGGAGCTACTGCTGTGAAGAACTCGACGGTCTCCCTGTTGCGGCGTAACACCCACAAGGTGTCTACCTGATTCGCACCTAACGGAGTCCACAATGCCAGAACGTAAACTGCTGCACGATCAGCGTGAGAAAGTCTTCTTCGACCCGACTCCGAATCGACAGCACCCTCACCTGCCTGATCGCCCGACCGAGGACGAGATTTTGGCAAGTCTGAGCGAGGACAACCCGGCGTGCCCTCTCAACAAGATCGTTGTCGGTAAGAGCAATCAAGGCAACATGCGGACGATCCGCCGTTGCTTGTTCACTGGCCTCAAACGCTACAACCATAGCATGAGGGGCATGAACATGGGAATCTACGCCAGCAGCGGTCAAGGCAAATCTTTCATCGCCAAACAGATCGCCAAGACGACTGGGTTGCCACTCGTCGAACTTCAAGCTCCTTCTGTGGACGACGCTTGGTCCATCTTCCAAGAGATGAAGCGGGTCGCAGATGAAGCTGGGACTCCGATGGGGCCGCAGACCAGTGAGCTTGACTATCTCTGCCCGTCGATGGTGGTTATCATCGACGAAGCCCATGCGTTGAAACCCAAGCTGATGAAGGGCGGGCTCCTCAACGCAACGGAAGCAGACGATGGTTGGCTCAACGTCTCGCCGCCAAACGTCAAGGGTGGCCTCGTTCGTGTGGACTGCCGCAACGTGATGTGGATTGTCTGCACGACTGAGCGTGGTATGTTGTTTGACGCCTTCGACAATCGCTTCAGCGTCCATATCAACTGGGCTTCGGCTGATGTTGAAGAGGGCGCACTGATCGTCAAGCGAAAGCTGGACGGCGATCTGGAGAAGGGCGACATTCCATTCACCATGCCGATGGAAGCGGCTCGGCTTGTGTCTCAGTTCCGCCGTGTTCCCCGAGAGGCGATTGGCTTCTCCCGGAAGATGGTACAGGAAAAGGACATGTCCAACTGCTCATGGGAAGATGCGGCCAATCGTATCGCCAAAGACATGGGTCTCAACAAGTGGGGGATGACCGTTCGACAAGTCAAAGTGTTGTCGGCGCTGGGACAGCGTCCAATCTCGAAGAACAACTTGACCACCGTGGCCGGTTGCCGAATCGAGGAACTTGAACGCTACGTTCTGCCGGAACTCATGGACTACTCGAATGGGGGTCCGCTCATGGCTTCAATGCCTCGTGGGAGTGCAGTCACTCGTGCGGGCCTGAAGCGACTCGATGAAATGGGAATCAAACATCGAGGCGATACGGTCACGGTTGAGTATGCTGAGGAACGGAAGTAACACCCACAAGAGAGGGGACGACCCCTCTCTCTAAGGAGACCATCATGTCGGGCAAAGTGAACACCGTCCTTCTGTCTCGTGCTGTGAACGAGCATCGCAAACTGACCAGCTTCGACGAACTCTGCACGGCGATGGCGGCTTCGGAGTACGGCACGAAGCGGGGATTGTCGGCCTACGACATCGCTGTCATGTTGATCGAAAACGACATCGACACTTCGATGGACAAGCCGTCGATCGACTCGCTCACACCGCCCCCGAAGCCGCCCAAGCCCGAGCCGGTGGCAGCCTCCGAAGTTCCGGACGAGCCGGATGCCCCTCGGGAAATCAAGGTGTACGACGAGGGCGGCAAGGGTCGTAAGCAGTGCTCTCAGTGCAAGAAGTATGTGGGCGTTCGCCAGTCCATCTGTGTCTGCGGCCACGTTTTTCCCAAGGGCAACGCTCCGGCCCCCAAACCCTCAGCAACACCCACAACGGCTCGCAACGAGCCGGTGGACGAACCTGAGCCGGTCCCGAGCGGGAAGCATTCCAACAAGGTTCGCTATCCGGGATCACGCTACCCTCGCACGGCAGTGCCCGCAGGCAAGCCCTACCATGACCTGCGTAGCACGACCAAAGAGGACGTGATCCGCTGGGTCGAACAGTGTCGAACCACAGGCATCGGGGCCAACGGCGCAGCGCCGGGTTATCGTCACTGGCTGATGCCCGAGGCACTCATGTACTGGGTCGGTTCCTACTTCTACAGCCCGGTGGGCAAGCCACAGGAGCGGGAGCAGTTCGCAGAAGTGCGACAGATTATCCTCGAATACTGCGGCGACGAAGGGCGTGCCGCTCTTGAAGACATCTGATTACAAGTCGTCCAAAGAGGGGCCATCGGTTTGCGCTGGCTTTTGCAACAATTGCAACACCTGACCGATGGTCATGTCAGGTGTTGCTTCCCCCTCGTCAATCAGCCCTTGAAGTTGCTGCGCAAGATTGCGACGAAACATCGCAATCTTGCCTCCAATATCCGTCTGCTGGAATGGCCTAACACCTGAGAGGCCAAAGTTTTCCATCCAAGTAGTGAAGTGTCCCATAGCCTATTTAGACATTGGGCGATGATTACGGACACCCACAAGGAGCCTGTCATGGCGAATGAACTTCTCGCTCGGTCATACTGGGGAAAGACTGGCAAGCATCAGGAGTCCTACGATTTCCTGCGTGCCTTCATCCCCGACCGGGGCGAAGCTCCCGGCATGTTCAACATGCTGCGATGTGCCGGGAACATCTACCACGACTGCTACAACAATGGCGGTTGCAACCTCGATGTCAAGAGGGACCAACTCGACATTGTTTGGCGGCACTTCGAGGAGATCGTCAGCCCAGACGTGAAACCTGTGGATGAGCAGAATCACAAGCGGATCATGGCATTCTTCGAGGTGCTCTTTGAGCACTCCAACCAACTCAAGGAAGCTGATGGTTCGATGTGTCTGCCGAGAGACTGGTCGATGGCTTCGCTTGAAGCGATCCTCGATACGATCATCCACCACACGAAGATCGACTTCAACTCCCAGACCAAGGAATTCACCAATCGTAAGCTGCGGTTGGTGTTGGACAGGCGAGAGGTCTTCCTCAACGATCCGGGCCGTGGCCATCCGGCAATGGTGCAATTCCAGAAGCCCGGCACCTCCCTCGGCAGGACCAAGCACTACGACTCCACCTACTGGTGTGCCATCGGGGAAATGGAGTTGCTGGAGAGCCGTGGGTCGGGTGTCAAGAAACTGACCGAGGGTCAGGTGGACTGGTTGGAGAAACTGCGTCCTGAAGTGGAAGAGTTTCTGAAAATCTGTCCGTGAACACCCACAAGGTAGTCGTCACGAATCCAACAGTTGCTCTGACAGGAGACCCGACATGGCGACCACCAAGAAAGCCCCGAAGACTGAGGCCAAGCCGAAGCGGACGAACAACGATGTCCGTGAGGCGGTCACGAAGAAGATCGTCGAACAGATGTCCCAGAACAACCTCTTCTGGCGGCGTCCGTGGAGCGGCACTCAGAATTCGGGCAACCCCTGCAACTTCGTCAGCGGACGCCGCTACACGGGCATCAACCCGTGGATTCTGATGATCAGTTCGTGGATTTACAACTACGACTCCAAGCACTGGGGTTCCTTCAAGGCGTGGATGGAAAAGACCGGGGGCCACGTCAAAAAGGGCGAGCATGGGACGCAGATCGTCCTCTTCACCATGATCCCGGAGCGAGACCCCAAGACGAAGAAGCCGAAGCTCGACGCATCAGGAAAAGAGAAGAAGATTCCCCTGATGCGGGAGTTCTCGATTTTCAACGTCGATCAGGTTCAGGCTCCGGAAATCGACAATATGCTCAAGTGGCCCGAGGCCAGCCTCGTCGCCAAAGCGATTCAGTTGGGCATCAAGACGGACAGCTTGAAGCCGAAGCAGATCGCCACGAAGATCAACGAGGCCGTTCAAGGTCGTCTCGACAAGTATCGGGTCATCGGGACCGTTCAGAACTATGAGCCGGACTTCGTCCCGGCGGAAGCCTTCATGGCGGCGAGCGGTGCCACTTTCGTCCATCGGGGGGTCAAGGCTCAGTTCTCGCACATTGAGGACGAGATCACCCTGCCGCCGAAGCGGACGTTCGAGAGCATGGCGGCGTACTACGAAACCGCCTTCCATGAGATGATCCACTGGACGGGCCACGGAAGTCGCCTGAATCGCCGGGAAAAGGCCAAGGGCAAGAACCGGCCCGACGATTATGCCTTTGAGGAACTGGTCGCCGAGATCGGAGCGTGCTTCATCTGTGCGGAACTGAATGTTCCGCACGCCGAGACGCTGCTCGCTCAGAGCGCAGCCTACATGAAGGGCTGGCTGGCATCCATGAACAGCGACCCGAAGTACATCTTCGATGCTGCGACGCTCGCTTCGGAAGCTGCTGACTACCTGCTGAAGAAGGTCGGTCTAGGGAATAAGGAATTCGAGGAAGAGTCGTAATCGTCACAAATCTGATTGACAATTGGCGGAGTATGTCTGATAATTCAGATGACCACTCCGGCAACTGTCAGAAGGGATAGTCATGTCCAAGCGAAAACACAAGGTCAACCCTGACAACGTCATCCAGTCGCCCCCAACCTCCAATCTCAAGGTTCTTCAGAACTTCGGGATGTTCGGGGCGTCCTTCGGCGTGACGTGCTTCTACATCGCCACTGCCCTCGGGCTGGCGGTCTCCATCGGCCCGTTCATCCTTGCCGGAGTGCTCGGCATCGGCACTCTGGTTTTCTTCCTTTGGGCCATGATGCGGCTCATCGGATTCGTCTTCTACGGGAACGATCCGGAGTACAAGAAATGGCGGGCCGAAGGGAACGACCCGTACCTCTCCTGCGTCCCGCCGCCGTTCAACCCGGATAGCTGGGAGTCTCGTGCTGGGTTCACGGAGATTCCGGAGGAATTCGCAGGGCACGAATATGTCGAGTGCTCTTGTGGCAACATCGTGATCGAAGAGGAAATTGGGTTGCTTCGCAGTGAGGGGGTGATGTGCCCCTTCTGCAATGAGTACCTCGTCATCCTCGACGACTCAACACCCACAAGTCGATCAGGCAACACGCTCCCAACCAAACCAAGGGGATGGTGACATGATCATCGACGCAAAGCAACAGTTGCTCGAAGCCGGGCATTGGGCGGTTCCTCGGCGCACTTTTATGCTCAAAGGCTTCAAGAAGGAGGTGGCTTGTGCTTGAAGTACAAAAGTTTCTCTCGACGAAGTCGTTCGACGATCTGACGGCAGAGCTTGGAATCAAGGTCAACCGGCATGAGTCTTTGCCTTTGGTGATTTTGAACTATGATCAAATTGAATCGCCAAAAACACACCCTGTGGTGCGGGAGTGCCGTGGACTCGTCCTCAACTCCAACACCCACAAGGTGGTCGCACGCTCGTTCAACCGGTTCTTCAACTGGGGCGAGGTTGCAGACGAGATGAACCTCTTCAACTTCTCGGACTTCTCGGTCCAGAGCAAGGAAGACGGTTCGCTGGTGCTTCTCTACTACCACGACGGATGGCGAGCAAACACTCGGGGCTCATTCGCTGTGGACAACATGCAGTTCCAAAACTTCTCGTGGAAGGATGGAATCTGCAAGGCGCTGAACGTTTCGTCGCTGGACGACGTGGGGCTGAATCTGAACACGGACATCACCTTCGTCTGTGAGTTCGTTTCGCCTTGGAACAAGGTTGTCCGGCAGTACAACGAGCCAGCGATGTATCTGCTCACGGCGTTCTACACAGAGACCGGCGAGGAACTGTCGCACGCACAATGCGATGGTTTCGCACGGGCTGCCGGAATGCGTCGGCCTACGCTGTATAAGTTCACGACGATCGAAGAGATCATGGACTTCCTCCAGCGGCAGGCTTCAACAGACCCGACGTTCGAGGGTGTCGTGCTTCGTGACTCCAACTCCCAGCGTTGGAAGGTCAAGTCCGCTACCTACCTCGGCCTTCACCGTCTGAAGGGCGAGGGCGACAACATGTTCAACCCGAAGCACCTGCTGCCCTTTGTGTTGGCTGGCGAGGAAGCGGAATTGCTCTGTTACTTTCCAGAAGTAAAAAAGCGCTTCTATGAGGTGAAGGCGAAGGTGGCCGACGCTTACGCCCAAACCCTTGAGGCATGGATGGACAACCAGCACATTCCGGATCGGAAGGACTTCGCACTGGCCGTCAAGGCGAAGCCGTTCTCTTCCGTCCTGTTCGGCATTCGAGGAAAGCATGAGGCTGGCGAGAAGGTGACATCAACAGACATCCGGAAGGTCTGGCGTGAGTCGGAGCAACTGATTCTGAAGAAGCTGTTCAAGGCGTAACTCCCACAAGGGGACGGTGGCAATCACCGTCCCCTTGCTTTTTTGCAAGGAAGCAAACATGAAGATTCTCAAAGACACGCTTGAGGTTGGGGTTGAGACGTGGGATGATCCCGGATCATACCCCAACTCTCTTGCGTACAGTCCTCTTCCGTCTTATGATTATGTGGAAGAGATCGCAGGCGGGATCACGGTATTGTTGGAGCCGGGTGACGAAAGTCCCGACTTCCCGATCACCCCCGGCTTCTACCGGTCGCTCGAAGAACACAACTACGAACTGTTCGAGTACCTTCGACGCATCATACCATACGGGTGCGATGTCAACGAATGGTGTGTGTTCCGTGAGGGAGACACTCTGACCATTACGGTTTCTGAGTTCGAGGCATCGGGCGATGCCATTCTCGCCCTTCAAGAGGACTGATATGAGCGCTCTTGGCGAAACAATCAACAATATGCCGGACCCGGTCTTCGACTTTCAAGAGGAAAGGGAGCGGGTATTCCACGTCTTCACCAAGACAGGCGATTCAAGAGACCGTCTTTGCACGGTGCATGAGTATCAAGACTCAAAGAGGGGTCACTACTGCTGCATCCAGCAGACTCATCCGCCAGAATACGATGACGTGGTGAACGGCCTCACCTTCGCCACGAAGGAACAAGCGGCAAGATTCTTCTACCAAGCCCGCTTCCGCATCGAAGCAACTGTTGCTGCGGTCCCTCTGAATGACAATGTCATGGAGTACATTGTCGAGCGGTTGCGGCAACTCAACGACCGTGAGCGTAATCTCCAGACGGAGTTCATCATGGTCCGGCGAGAGAGGTACGACCTCGCAAAGATCGCCAAAGAGAATGGCATCGAGCGTGCCGGGTGGTTCTTCGACACGACGCAACCAGCCGACTGCCTTCGCAAGCTGGTCAACCATCTGGTTGTGATCAAGAACCCCAAGAAAGGGAAGAATCAGCCGAAGTATGTTGAGGTCACGCTCATTGAAGCGTGGTATGAACTCTTCGGCAAGGATGAAGGACGCACGCTTCGCAACTTGCTTGCGGAAGCGTTCAACGACACGGTCCCCGGAGTTGTGCAAGAACTCAACTTGTAACACCCACAAGCGGAGAGAATTCTTATGTTTGAACTTGAAGTAGTCATCCACGATAACTACGGCGGTTTTAGTGTTGATGATGAGATGGCCTTGTGGCTTATCGAGAATCGTGGCTGGACTCTCCTCGCCGAGAATCAGTACGACTACAAAAAAGAGTCGGAACTGCCTTTGACAACGTTGGTTGATTTTCACTTCTCTAATTATTCTCCTCATCAACACAAGATCGAATTCCGGTCTCACCTAGATTTATTAGATTGCGTGAGAGCCATCAAGAAGTTGCACGAGGACGACGATTATCCAGATAGCATCTATGGTCACATCCACAGTTTGTCGATTAAGAAGATCAAGGTCCACGTTGGTGTGGAAGACTACCATGACGGCAAAGAACGAATTTCTTGCTGGATGGAGTTTATGGAGTGACCTAGAGAAGATGCCAGTTCTCAAACGGAGCAAGCGATGAGTGCGATCAAGTACGTTGAAGGCGATCTGTTTGCTGCGGTCGATGCCGACAAGCGGCCCGGCATCACCATGATCCCGCACATCTGCAACAACAAGAATGCCTTCGGCGCTGGATTCGTTGTGCCGCTCGCCAAGCGATTCCCGCTCGCCAAGATGGACTACCACGACTGGTACGGACATCGGTTCACGGAGAGCATCACGACTGGCGAGTTCGGTCTCGGCGAAACGCAGTTCGTCACGGTCGAAGAACCATTCGATCCGGTGGTAAAGCCCAAGCTGGTGGTGGTTGCCAACATGGTGGCGCAGACGCTCGGCGGCAAACGCCCACTCAGCTATGCTCACCTTGCCGAGTGCATGTTGGAGTTGGCGAATCACTGCCATTCGCTGCGGAACTACGTTCTGAACCAGCCGCTCTACAAACGATTCTTCCCGGAAGGCGCTTCCCTTCGGATCGCTGCTCCGATGTTCGGCAGCGGCCTTGCGGGTGGAGATTGGAACTTCATCGAGCGGCTGATCGAAGATTGCTGGCTTCGCAACGGCATCGAGGAAATCACGGTCTACTACCTGAAACAGTATCTCCCGGCCAACTGGGCGCTGCCTCAGACTGGAGTTCGGGAGTTCACTGAGACGGAGATGAACTGATGGCCAAGCCGACGAGGTCTTCACAGAGGATATCGTCAAGGCTCTGGCTTCCGGTATGAACGCAATCACGATGGGAAGATCGTGCTTCCGGCTGATGCTTTCGACATGAGGTTGTCGATGGAGAGAATTGCCAAACAACTTCTCGACCGGTAACACCCACAAGAACCCCAGAGTCGCCCCGACCGTGGCGAGAACCGAAGATCGTTACAACCAATTTCAGCCTGTTTCCCCCTCGTACTCGTGCGAGAGGCTGAAAATCCAGCGATCTCTTCGGTCCCACGTCGGGGTGGCTTTTTCAATTGGAGCCTAGCCATGATGTTCAAGGGCGAGCGTTGGCAGAAAAGCAAGAGTGCTGTGACTCTGCCCGAGACGGTCAATTCGCACTGGATGTTCGGGAGGGCTTGCAAGAAATCAGCCAAAGGTGCTGTCAAAACTGATTGGGTCTGGGGCCAAGTTCCGGAACGCCTTTGGGAAGATGACGGAAATGGCAAGAAATTGCCAGAGCCGGATCGCATCGACGAGCAAGACGGCCCGGTCTACTACGTCTATGCGAAACCGATTCCGTGTGACGGCCACAGCCTGACCAATCTGATGTACGGGAAGGATGGTATGAAATACCTTCTGTACGAAGAAAAGGTATACGTCAGAGCGTGGCAGAGAAGGTGAACGGACGTATCAACAGATGCGATGAATTTTGGGTGGAAAATCACAAGTTTGGGATTGCCAATCCAAATTCGTCTTGTATCTTGTTGTGATGTTCTCGAATGTATCGAGAAATGGATGTTCGGAATGGGATGAAAGGACTCAATCATGCTTGTCGTCTCTCGGAAGGCCAATGAATCGTTTGTGATCGGCGACAACATCGTCGTCACAGTCCTCAAGATCGTCGGAGGCAAGGTCTCGCTCGGGATCGAAGCTCCGAGGGACGTGGATGTGCGGCGAAGTGAACTCGCCCCACGGTCAGAAGGGAAGGATGTGGAGCCGAAACCGTTGCAACAGTTGCAATGCTTCTAACACCCACAAGAGGAATGTGTCAATCGTTCCTCTTGATGGGAGCCAGCAATGAGTGAGGAAGTGAAACCCGCAGACCCGCCGGAGACCGAAGAAGTCCAATGGTTCTATCTCGGCATCCGGCGGGATGCGAAGAAGAAAAAGCAGTACATCTGGTACGATCTCGCTGGCATCCCGAATGATGGGAATGCTCTCGTCTATGATGAGAAGCGGGCACTCTGGTACGACGGGCTGACATGCCCCGGCCTTCCGGGCACGATCTGCAAGGTGAGGCGCAAGGTCGGCACCACGTCTGTGTTTCTGAAGTCTGCCGTTCCGGTTGGCATGTGGTCCAATCGTGACGATGTCCTGCGATGGCAGACAGAGAATCGTGCCCGTGAAATGGAGCACGATCGCACGTCGAAGACAATGCGTGCGTGCAGAGAGAACCTCGTGCTGAAGGTTCTTGAGCCCATTCGACGGGCTTACCACGCAGCGTCTAACCACAAACAGCAAACGTACATACTCGCTCAGGTGATCGAGTATATCCAGTCTTATCGTCCCCCGAAGGACGTTGAACAGGAGGATTGAACTTGGAGAATGTTGTCAGGGAGGCTAAAGGACGCCTCGGTCGAATGGGACTTCGTGGCGTCAACATCTCTCTGGAAGGAGATCGAATCGTCCTCAGTGGACGGGTCGATTCATACTACCATAAGCAACTTGCACAGGAGAGCCTCAAGGGAATCACCGACTCCCCTGTCAAAAACGACCTGACTGTGAACCGATAGGCGGGTGAGCGAAATCTACAATCTCGAAAAAATCTTGTGGAAATCGCTTTCCTTTGTAGAAACCCGTCGTAGAATGAAAGTGTGAAGGATGCGGGATCAACAGTGAACACCCGCAAGAAATTTGTGAGTCGTCGATGTAGCCGACTCAGTCAACCAGACCAATGTGAGGTGAATCATGCGTGCTGCTTCCGAAATGACCGTCGCCATTCGTGCCCTGCTCAAGAAGAACCCCAACCTCAGCCACAAGAACGCCCGCCCGAAGCTGGTCGAGGAGGGCTTCAAGCTCTGCCCCGAGAACTCCGACCGGGAGAGCGCCGAGTGGAAGGCCGAGGCCAACAACTTCAACTCCATCAAGTACCAGTACCGGCTCGCCAACGGCCTCGTGAACTCGAAGCCCAAGTCCGGCAAGGGCCGCTCGAAGGCCAAGCCCGCCAAGATGGTTCGCCGGGTCGCCCGCACCGCTCGGCCCAGCGTCGATCCGGTCTTCACCGGCGAGGAAGCCGTCGCCTACCTGTCCGACCTCGGCGGCGTGGCGAAGGTCAAGGCCGAAGTCGAGCGGCTGAAGGGCGAGATCGCCAAGCACGAAGCGGCCCTCGCCGCCACCGACAACCTCCAGAAGATGCTGGACAAGGTCGCCGCCTGAAAAGGCTGCGGTAATCCGGCGTTCCCAGAAGCGAGGGGTGGTCCAACCACCCCTCGCTTTCTGTATAAAGGATGGACCATGTCACAAGAACGTCGTTACGGTTCGTGCGACGGAAATCCACGGGGGATAGCAGAGAATCCTCGTAGATGTGTCGAAGAGGTGTTCCGTGATATGATCGGACACCAATGCTCCCGCCGACGTGGTCATGGCAGAGACGGTCGTTATTGCTTCCAACACGCCAAGTACCACCCGGCAGAACCGAAGCCCTCAGAGGAACGCAAATGAGAAAGATTCAGGTCCACAGCCTGCCAAGCCCCGAACTCCATGTCGTGGTTGCTGATGGCCAACGGCTCGGCTGGAGCGAGTTTGCTGCGAAGAACTCGCAGCGCAGCATGGGCCAGTCGTATTCGACCCTGATGGACTACGACGTGCTGCGGCTCGTCGCCGAAAATTGGAGCGAACGTCAGCCCGGCCACGGCGAGACGGGACTTGAACGTAAGGTCGTCGTGCCTGTGCCGCCGATCAACTTCTACTGTCCGGTTTGGTCCCGACTGGTGGACGGTTTGCCGATTAAGGCCCGTCTGCATCGTCGCCAGCCGCACGAAGACCCGGTCGTCGAGACCTACATCTCCGAAGCGGACGCCCAATCGGCAGGCACCATTGTGGTTACGCCCGCCGTTCGTGCAGCAGTCGTGTGCTATAGCGCCGAGTCTCTCGCCGAGAACGGTGGGGAACGCTACACGGACTACGAGTGGGAAATCGTAACGATCCTCTGCTACGATGAGCCGAAGGACGAGCCGATGCCGCCGATTACGATGGCCCGCAACTACCTTCAGAAGCCGGGCGGCACGTTCACCGACTACACGGCCAAGCAGTTCGCCGAGGCGATTTACTTCCATGCGACCAACAAGAAAATGAAGGTGCTGGGGTGAGATAAGCCCTTTGGAGAGATTTGCTCAAAACGGCTGAACTATGGTCGCAGCAATCGAGCCTCAATTTATTTCAACCCACTCTCCAAAGGGCTCGTTCATTTGACACCCACAAGGTCTCCATGTCAACCTCAGAAAGGAAATCCATGCAGACCGCTCAGACATTCACGATTCCCGCCGTCAACATGTCCCGGCTCCGTGCAGAGATCGGGAAGATGAACAAGCGGGCGGCTCGACTTCAGCTTGAGCCAATCGAACTGAACGAACTGCGTGTTTTCACCCGTACCGAGCGTGACTATCTCGGGTATGAATACGACCGAACCTATCACGAAGTCTCCGTGACCGGTCAGAAGCCGAAGCTCTCAGGTTGGAGTATGGTTGCGGCCATTGAGCCGCAACCTAATGAAGAGAACATGGTGCGGGAAGTGCCGGGCGAAACTTGCCCGGCAGAGTACCGCAAGACCGATCTTCATTGCGATCACTGCAACTCTGTCCGCCGCCGCAGCGCCATCTACGTTTTGCGTTGTGATAAGGATGATGATGGGCAGGGCGTTGGGGATTTCCGACAGGTCGGGCGGAAGTGCCTTGCCGACTTCCTTGGCGGGGTTTCGCCCGAAGCGATGCTCAATGCGGCGAGCAACCTTTGGAATCTTGGCAAGCTCTGCCATGATGCGTCAGATTACGAATGGGGCGTCGGCGAGCATCAGGTTCCCGAGGTCGAGATTACTCGCTACGTCACCGTTGTCTGTGCTGTCATCCGTTGCTGCGGCTGGATTCCCCGGTCAAGGGCCGAAGGGATGGCCACGGCTGACATCGCATGGCATCTGACGATGTACGGACACAGCGAATATGCCCGTGACCTTGTGCAGCAGTACAACATCCACACGACGGAAGCCGACACCCACAAGGCAAGGGTCGCCCTTGAGTGGGGCCGGAACATTTCCCCGACCAATGCCAGCAACACGTTCCTGCACAATCTGGGCGTTTGTTGTCGTCAAGTCTGTGCAGACAATCGGACGTGTGGTACGCTGGCAGCATTGATCATCGCACATGATCGGTTCCTCGCAGCAGAACTGGAGCGGACGACGGCGGCAAAATCCGCTCAGACAACGAGTCGTCACATCGGCACGGTCGGCGAGAAGCACGTCTTTGAGGACGTGGCGATGGCAGGGAAGCATTCCTATGAAACGATCTACGGGACGCAACTTCTGTTTCGGTTCGTGGATCGTGATAGGAACGTCATCGTCTGGAAGACGAAGTCGGCTCCTGATTGGATGCCCGAAATTGGCCAGCGGCTTACGCTGAAGGCGACCATTAAGAAGCACGATTCTTGGAACAACATTCCGCAAACGGCCATCATCCGGGCAACACCCATCGGAGACACATGAGAAACCATAAGGATCAAAACAACGAGTTGTCTGCGGGATTCAAGATTCTTATTTTCTTGATCGCCGTGATAATTCTTCTCCCGCTTGGTTTTGCGATCGACGCTTGGATGGCATTCGACGATGAGCCCACTATTCGGCGTTGGGCCTCTGAGAGCGGCCATACGATCGTGTCCATCGAACGGACGTATGGCCCATTCAACACTGGCCCTTATTGGGGTCGTGGTAAGTCCCGCCGCATCTACAAGGTTTGTGTTGAGGATGGGAGGCACATCTGGTTCCGAATGGCTCCTTTAGGTCGGCATGAGAAGGAGTGGTACGGAGACTGACCTTTGCAGCCGAAAGCCAGCCTTGACCATTTCTCTTGCTTCTCATACCCTAGACTGTGGTTATTGGCATAGTCAAAGGGAGTTGAGAATGAAAGAGCAAAGGATTGCTGTGTTTCTCGATGGAAGCAATTTCTTCTTCCTTCAGAGAGACATGCTGCACTGGTGGGTGGACCCGAAGAAATTGTTGGACTGGATCAGGGACGAGCGTGGTTTCATCGCCGATGCGACCTACTACGCTTCCGTGGACAAGTCCAATGAAGGCCAGAACTCATTCCTCAAAGCCCTATACCACATGGGCTATCGGATTGTGGAAAAGCCGATCAAGACGATCGCCCTGCCAGACGGCACGACCAGACAAAAGTCGAACCTCGACGTGGATATCGTGGCGGACCTCTTCACCACGATCAACAGCTATGACGAAGCGGTCCTGATCAGCGGCGATGCCGATTTCGTTCGGCCTTTGCAACTTTTGCGAGCGAAGGGCAAACAGTCGTTTGTCCTCAGCACGCAGGGGTTCATCGCTCAAGAGTTGAGGGCGTTCACTGGCCCCCACTATCAGGACTTAGCCGAGTTGCGGCCCTTCATCGAGAAGGATCACAAGTAACGAATGGCCCGGCTTGTGCCGGGCCATTCGTTGGGAAGCAACACCCACAAGCGGTTCGTCAGAAACATTTCTTCTTCTGGAGAGCAATCATGTCGCACCGCAAACGAAAAGACCTTGGCAAGACCGAACAGAACGTTCTGACCGAGTATCTCGGCATCGTGCCGTATCGGGGCGTTCGTCAGGGCGAGGGGTACGCCAGCCTGACTTTCCGTCACGGCAGCCTTGTCCCGCAGAACCGGATACTGACGGCGGCGCAGTTGATCCGGCTCCGGAACGACATCAACTTCGTGTTGCACAACCCGGAGTCGGTGCTGTACACGCCCGAGGACGTGCGGTCGCCCATCCAGTGCAACTCCGAGGGGTTCGACAACAACACCGCCACTCACGAGTCGCCGTTCGACCCGGCCTGACTTTCTGCTCGAAACAGGGCAGAATTCAATAACCTTGACCGAGGGCAACATCGTGTGATACGATGTTGCCCTTCCGAAGGAAGTGGGTCGAAACAATCCAACAGTTGCTCTGACAGGTAAGGATGCCCATGACGACCAAGACCAAAGAAACTGTCCGTGGAACCAAGCTCGGCATGTTCGATCGCCGAGCGCTCTATCTGCTTGGCGAGGATAAATGCCGCCACGGATCGACGGGGACGGTGGTGCCGCTCGACGACTTCGTCCGCCAGCACAATCTCAGCAGTGCCTTGTTGAAGTTGCTGCCGGATCACATCGCCACTCGTTATACGAACGAGTGTCTCGGCTTCACCGGAACCGCAGCGGAGCCGCCTCTCGGCCAGCCTGAGACATCGGCTCCGCTGTTCGACTACACCAAGCAGGAACCGCCCCGGCTCGAACATCACGTCATCGCTTGCGATATCAACACGGAGCCTCTGTCCGAAGACACCTTCGACAAACTGAAGGCCATGTCAGTTGCCGAGGTGGGCGACTACTTCTCTCGAATCCCCAAGGGTCTGTGCCGTAAACTCCGAAAGCGCCTTCATTCTGAGGGCCACGGAGCGAAGGCGGCAGCAAAACGGAGACCGGTGCTGACATGATCAACGAGAGCGAGTTCACGGTAATCGTCAGCAGCGACATCATCGAGGGCGACGAAGTCCTCTACCGTGAAAACTTCTTCGTTGCTCATCTTCTCGTCTTGTCGGAGAACTACTCGGAACACACTCACCGCCACAACTTCCGGCTTCGTGTCCGTGCGGTTGACGGCGAAATGCCGTCTCGCCGAACAGGCGACATCTTCACTCTGCGTGGCAGCCAATTGTACCCGAGGGTATCGCACCGCAAGCCGTGGGCCAGTGAAGACGCTCGCAACACTTTGCGGGCGGAAAAACATCAGCGTGGCTATCAGAACAAAGCGGCCTTCCGTCGCAACAAAGAGGAGTAACACCCACAAGGTGGTCGTGAGATTCACGGCCACCTTGTTCCTTTTGGAGGATGTATGTCAGAACGGAAAGCTGTTCACGAGCAGATGGAATGTGCGTTGGAGAACGCCAGCAAGACTGGCCTTCGGTACTTCATTCTCTACCCGCAAATCGCCAACCCCGGCAGTAAGATCGCCTACGGAGAACAGGAGTTTTCGCCATGAGCAGCGCTTGGGAAACCACCACCGACGACGTGAAGACCGTTCTGGAAAAGCACGGCATCACGGTCAGCGAGGATCGTCTCAACGACATCCACAGCGAACTCGATCACGACACCATCGAGGGGGCCGTGCTCGACTGGAACAGCATGGACAACCAGACGGCTGCCATGCTCGAATCCATCGAGTCGCAGTTGATCGACTGCGAAGTCATCCCCAACGGGGAGCGGAAGTTCCTCATGGAAGACATCGACGACGATGACGACTTCGGCACGGACGACGAAGACTACGATGACGACTTCGAGGACGCCGACGACGATGAGTTCGAGAGTCTGGACGACGAGGTGGCGTAACACCCACAAGAGTTCCAACAATGGAACCGCAGGAGAACACCATGCCCAAGACCTTTTTCAGCACTCAGACTCACGACTACAATCTCCAGTTCACGAAGCTGGACGGATTCACGCACTTCCGCTACGCCTTGATGAAGGCCCGTGGCGTCTGCCAACTCTTCGACTTCATGCGGTACGACCGTTGCTTCTTCGCCCGCAAGGTGGACGTTGACACGCTCATCGTCGTGATGAAGAACGGCCTCGAAGCCATTACGTTCAACTTCGAGGTTCTGTATTGCCAGTACAGTTGGAGCCGCCGTGACTTCACTTACGGGCGGCTCCTGTCCGCACAGCGGCTCGAAGAGTTGCAGCCGTGGCAGGTGTACGATCTCAATGCCAACTTTTCGGCGCAAAAGCCCAAGGGCAAGCTCTCTGTCAAGAGCGAAATCCAGATCAAGGGCGGCATCGAACTGATCCTTCGCACAATGTGGGAGAACAACGCCATCCCGGCCACCGAAGCCGATTCCCACAAGATCGAGCAGATGCCTTATCGTCCCGACGAAGAGGAAGTCGTCGGCCTCACCACCTACACGAACCGGGAACAGGAATGGATCATTCCCAAACTGAAGGGAACCGTATGACGCTCAAACAGAAACGTGCCGAATGGGAGAAGGGGCTGATGCCTCAACTCGTGGTCAGCGAAGTTTAAGACGGCTATCCGGTCGTGCGTGTGCTCGCTGTCTCGGCCAAAGACCCGACGAACTGGCATCTGCATCGGTACATGCCGGTCGTCAACAGTTGGGCAGTCTCCGTGGACAAGCGGGGAACCATCCATGAGTGTCTCGAACGCTTTCAGGGAGCGTTCGACAAGCTCAACCGGATCGTCGAGCAGAAGTTCAACGACGCCACGAAGGTCGGCCAGCCCGAAAGTTTGAGAAATCTCGCCGACGTAGGCTGATTGTTTGCAACTCAACAGCTTAGTTATACCCCTTAAGGGGTAGAGCCTCTCAACCACTCACTAAAGGGTACGACATGAGAACGAAGCTGGCCGAAACCTACGCAACTCTCGCCGAACTTCCGCACGAAGGTCTGCGGGACGAAGCCGACGCATGGGAAGCACAAGGGGAGAAGGTCGTCGCTGGACGAGCGTTGCCGATCCCCGATGACGGCAGCGGTCCGATGTGCGGTTTCTTGCGGCTGGATGAAGGGACGGGGATGGTGGCGTGGGGTTTGACCGACGACGCCGAGATGAGCGACTGGATCGAGGCCGGGTCGCTTGCCGAACTCTTCAACAAGTACGTCGCTGGGGTGTCCTAACACCCACAAGCAGAACATCAGAAGTCAGTCAATCAGACCTCGACAGGCGAAGGTCTGATTGACGAGCCCCGGCTGTCGCAGGACGTATGGATTGGTCTCCGGTACGTCCTCCAGCCGGGGTTTTTCTTTTTCAAGGGATCACATGCACAAGGGCATTCTCTACCTCTCTGGTGTTCGGAACGAGTTGACCGACTCGCTCGTGAACTACCATTCCAACGATCTGCCCCTTGGCCTGCTGGTTCAGCCACTCACGGTCTCCTATCTGGAGAAGGCCCACCTCTACCACTGGTGCGGCATCGACAATGGTTGTTTCTCCAGCCCTCAGCGGTTTTCGCTCAAGAGCTACCTGAAGCTGATCTCGGATTGTTTCCGGAAGTTCGGGGACAACACGTTGTTCGCCACAGCGCCGGATGTGTTCGACATCACCACAGGGAAGGGTAACTGGCAAGCGACCATCGCTAAGAGCCTGCCGGTTTTGCCGCAGATTCGACAGCGTGGAGTTCCGGCAGCAATAGTTGCTCAGGACGGGGCGACACCATATAATACCCCGTGGGACGCTTTCGATTGTTTGTTTATCGGAGCAAGTACGGAGTGGAAGTTGAGCAACGAATGCCGTATCATGTGCCATGAGGCACGGCGGCGTGGCAAGTGGGTCCACATGGGCCGGGTCAACAGCATGACCCGGATGCACATTGCTTTCGAGTTCGGCGGCCATTCTGTCGATGGGACTCATCTTCTTTACCACGAAGAACGAGCGGGAGTTGAAAACATCCTGTCTTGGCTTCGCTCGGTCAGTATGAGGGATTACGTCGAGGGCGGTTGGTATCTGTTCGAGGGCAACACCCACAAGGCGAAGGAAGTCGCCACTACTCAAGGAGCTTGACCATGAAGTTGTTACAGAACGACAATGGGATCAACTACCACCAACGCCTCTGGCTGAACGATCAGGCCCGAAAACGGCCTTCGTTTTACGCTTGGGTGATCATGCTGGCCCACATCTTCATCGTCGCTTTACTCGGCGTTCGTGCGATCAGGCCCGACGCCATCGGTGAAGGCGTGACCAACCTCTCTAGCTTCCTCGCCCTGCTCTACATGGGCTGGAACTTCGTGTTCACCTGTCTGTTCTCCATGATGGTCGGACTTCTGGCATTCAACAACAATCCGAAGGGAGGCCAGCCCGCCGTGATGGAGAAGTCGGTCTATGACATCCTGAAGCATACCGTGCGGAACTACGCTCGCTGGGACATCCTCTGGGGTCTGCGGTTCACAACATTTCTCAATCTGGTCTTCATCATGTTCTGCGCCATGATGGGCTGGGTTATGACATCAGTCTTTCTGATCTTTCTGTTGATTATCTTCCACATGATCATCATGGACTTTGGTTACACGCAATCGCTCGAAGCGGTCAAGCGGCTCACGCCCGAAATGATCGGGGATTTTGAGGCCGGGAAAACCGAATCCGCCACGACGTTGATCACGAAGCCACGGGAAATGGAAAACGTGATTGACGTGAAACCACTCGATATCAAGGATGTATAGGAGGTAATCATGTTGGAACAGCGCCGGGACAGTTCGATTGCAGGGATGGGATCGAATGTTGTGCGAATCTTCGATCCCAAGACCGACAAGACCGTTGCTTACTTCGGCAAGGTCAACGGTCAGTCTGTGCTGACAATTCCTTCGCTCATCACACACGATGTGTTGCGTGAGGTGTTGAACCTTTGGCAGGACTATTGAACACCCACAAGGGGAGCAACAGTTGCTCTAACCCTTTCAGGAGACCAAACGCATGGCACCGACCCCCACGCTGAAGCCCGGCAAGAACGGCATGTACCGTGGCAAGCTCATGTTCGACCGCCAACAGTTGATCCTCATGGTCGAGGTCGTTCTCGTCGCCGCCTTCGACCGGATCGAGGGCATCCTGCCGCCGGTCAACAGCGCCGAAGACTACAAGGTCAACAAGCCGTTGATCGAGAACTACATCTGCGACGCTTCCAACACAGTCGCCGTGTTCGTCTCAGTGCTGTGGGCGCAAACCGAAGGCCAGCGGGTCGGCGATGGCATGGGCACGACCGATTGGGCGGGCTACGACAAGTGGGAACAGATGGTCGAGAAGTACGTCAAGAAGGCAACGGGCAAGAAGTGCCCGAAAGACCTCGTCCACCCCAATTGCCGCAAGCTCGCCAAGCAGATCGTCGATGAGAACTGGAAGGACTATCTGCATTACTTTGACGTACAACAGGAGTTCCCCGGCCTCACGTCCGAAGGCTACGAATGCGACGGCGGCGTGTACGAGTGGCCGGACGAAAACGGCACGATCCGCTACCGTGACGAGCATGGAAATTGCGAAGCGGTTTACGAAATGCCGCAGGAGTTCGATCCGAAGAATCAGGACCATGTCGAATGGAAGAAACTTCGGGACATGTTCCCCGATGACGCCCTCTACTTCCAGCCCGAGGGCGCAGGCGACCACGACGACGATGAGCTTCCGAAGTCCGTCCGGAAGATCAAGAGCTTCGATGTCTACCGTGACTACGAGACGGCGGTCAAGGCCCATCCGAAGGGAGAAATTCGGGGCTACCGTGGGTCGGACATCGAGAACATGAGGTTTTTGGATGTCAAGGAACCGTCGTTGTACTTCAACGATGACGAGAAAAACTAACACCCACAAGAGCAACAGTTGGAACGGAGGTAGACCATGCAGTTATTTGCCCGTTTTGAGCAGCCGGACTTCGACAGCAAGCCTGTCAGCAGCGGAATGCTCTCTCCCGAAGAGATCATCGAGCCGAAGTTTATGAACGTCAAGCTCTACTCGGATGAGACGTTCACTGACGTGCGACACACTTACTGGTGGTACTTCGGCTCCAAGCCGAAGGATCAACAGAAGACCGTCGTGATCGACGGCTCGAAGCACGAACTCTGCTGGTCTCTTCCCGGCCCGGTGATCAAGATTTGGCGGGCCGGAAACAAGAACAAGGATATCCTCACGCAGGTTGATTGCAAGGCAGTTCAAAAACACCTTTCGTCCGGCTTCCAGCTATCGAACTGCTACAAACTTCTCCACAAGGTCTTGGGGCGACGGAAAACCCCACTCATCCTGTTGCCCACTGATGCGAGGTGGCAAAGTGTCTACCGAAAACCCAAAGTCCGAGGCTTCTCATCTGACGACGCCGACCCCGCCTACGCTCGTTACCGTTCGTAACGGTTGCGAGGCTTGTGAAGTCGCTCTCAAAAACGCCCAAGACCACGAGAAGACGCCCGAGGTCTACTCGTGGTCTTGGGGAAGGTTCGCCGTCAGTGTGGACAAGGCCAAGATGTTCGTCACGCCCGACCGAGTCCAAGAGCAGAACATCCTTCTGTTGGCCCCGTTCGTGACATGGCCGGAACCCAAAGGCCAAACATCGCTGATGGACCTGACAACGACGTGCATCAATTACGGGCACGTCGATCACGTTCCTCTCGATCAACCCATCATCATCATGCCGCCGATCCGCAACATGAAGCGGGGCATGGTGATCGACGGCCACCATCGTATCTGCAAGGGGCTGAAGCTCAAGCGGGAAACGCTCCCGTGCTTCGTTCTGACCGAACGTGAAGCGGAGCAGTGCTTCCTGTAACACCCACAAGAGAGGTGTCGAAACCCCTCACAGGAGCAGGACAATGGACTTCTGGACTTACTGCGGCAACGTCGCACAGGAAATCGGGGACAAGCTGGTGCGTGACAACATCCAGCTTGTCTTCCATGACTTCTCGAAGCAAGTCGCACCGAAAGAGTGCGGTCTCACGATCAAGGCGTCCTACGACCGTACCAATCATTCCCGTCAGCATGAGGACGAGATTCGGGCGCAGGGCAGGGCCGCATACCTCAACGGTCTCGAACTGTCGGTTTGTCCCTACAAGGACGATGAGCGGCATCGCATCTGGAATGAGGGCTACCTCATCGCAGCCGATCTCCGGAACAACACTTGGTACAAAGTCGAACTCCCAGACGGTCGGGAGCTTCTGTTCTCGGTGCCGGGGATGGCGAGTTCGGATCACGAACGCATCGCACGATGTGCTCCGGCTTTCCCCGGTGTGGGCAAGCTCTACCGCAATCTTGCGGTCAATGGCGATCCCCGTGTTGCCGGGGAAAGGGTCGATTGGGTTCGTGAAGGCGACATTATCTCCCGGAGGTCCACATGAGCGAGAAGATTGCCACGAAGTTCGTTGCGAAAGTCGTCGTCCTCGATCCGGACACGGACCTCGAAGTCGAAGTCGAGATTCGCAAGATGGAGACCGGCCCGATGGTCGGCCTCGACGGCTGCTTCCTCGATCAGATGGGGCCGGGCGAGCAGCCCTACAGCCCCTACGACAAAGACACGGAAATCATCGTTCCGGATGATGAAGAGTAACACCCACAAGCCGGGCATCACCCAACGGAGACCAACGCAAATGCTCATCGCAATTCAGAACCATCATATTGAGGGTTGCGGTACACCCCCGGCTTTTGCCGACGAGCCTCATCTGAGAACGTGTTTCTTCGAGAATTTTTACGGCGAGCAGGCCGTGATTCAGTTCAACAGGAACGATGGAACGTGTCGCCTTTGGATGGGCGACGTTGGGTGGGAAGAGGAACTCACGGTAGATGAGTTTCGGGGCCAGATCGTTGTTCGTTTCAAGCGAAACCGTGAAGAACGCCGTTCCAACCCCAAGATGAATACGCAGTTTGCCGGACTCGAAGAACTGACTGATGCTGACCCGGAAATCAAGAAGCGAGTCACCGCTGAGTTGTACAAAGTCCTTCGGAAGCAATATGGGAAGCCACGGCTCACGGATGAGGAATGCGAGTCGCTTCTCGAAACTCCAGTGATCAGCAAGCACGAGATGGTGCTCATCAGGGCTTTCTGGGGATTTTTCGTGGAGGGCCAACATGATTCTCAAAATTGGATTCAAGCCAGAAAACATCGTCCACGTCGATATGGAAAAGGGCGAGATTCTGGTGAAGGTCGAACACTTCGGCCCTTGGGCGAACGGTTGCAACCTCGTGACCGTCAACGCCCATGACAAGGAAACCTATGATGCGAACCCTAAGCTCAAGGCTCGCACCATGTTGATCGGCGTCAAGGGCGGCATCACAAGCGAAGGGTGGTGACAGATGAAGAGTCTCAGCAAGAAACAAATCGGCGAGAAGGAAAAGCTCGCCAGTGATCTCGCCGACGCACGGACTGCGCTGGAAACAGCCATCAGCGAGTACAATGCCAAGCTCGAAGACCTCAAGGGTCCAGTCGAGGTGGCGCTCGGCAAGCTCAACGACGTGGTCAGAGAGGCCAACGAATGGACATCCGCCATTCTCTCCGACATGGAGAGCTACTACGACGAGAGGTCGGAGAAGTGGCAGGAAGGGGATGCCGGAAGCAACTACTCATCGTGGAAAGACGAGTACAGCGGCGAACTCGAAGAGGCCGACATCACCTTCCCGGATGCTCTGGAGATGCCGGACGATCCGAACGATTCGACCATCAGCGACATGCCCGATTCGCCGGATGCGTAACACCCACAAGTAGAGCAACAGTTGCTTTCACTCACGGAGACCACCATGAAGCCCATCGAACGCACGCTTGTCATTCTCACGACCGAAGACGGCCTTCTCGCCGCTTGTCGCCAGACCACCGAAACGAGCCGCCAAATTCTCCTCGATGAGGCCACGCAGGCGATCGGAAACGAGCCGGAGCGCCTTCTCCTGATCGGGCCGACCGGACTCGAAGACGACTTCATTCCCGAGGAAGTCAACAAAGCCCTCAACCCCGGCGGCGATTCCACGATGGCTCGCATCCTTTCGGCCCGGCACAATCCGAAGTACGATGTGGACTTCGAGACCTTGCTGAGCCGCATCCACAGCGGGTATTATGGGAACGAGAACGGCACGGCGCAGTTCAAGTTCGAGGTGCTGAATCACTGGCCCGATCCGGCCAACGAGCCGGTGTTCAGCGACCTGATGAAGCAGCACGCCGATCTTCCGCCCAAGGATCGCCTCGAAGAGGTGCTGGGCGATTTCGTCAAGGTCTGCAAGTAACCCCAAAAGTGAGGACCGCATGAAGCTCTATGGCGTCTCCCTGTCGTTATGTATGTTGGACATCCTCATGGGCCGCATCGCCGAGGATGTGGTCGGAGCCATTCATTGTGGTTTCGACTACGAGAAGGGCAGGGGTGCGCCGGGGCACTACTACGACATTTATTGGCGAAAATTCCCCAAGGAACACGTCGATCAGTTGTTGGCCCGGCTTGACATCCGGCCAGCCGTTTGCGAACATCGGAACATCAGTCAGGGACACTGGATGATCGGCGAGCCGACTCCGGCCCGCATGGAAGATGCGGACGACCGCCACCATGTTCCATTCATCGGCATCTTCAACCTCAACAACCCCAACTCCGATCTGCCATACAGCTATTGGGAATGGATCGTCAAGGGTATCGCCAACAACGCCGTCTCGGCGTTGGAGCCGCTTCGGGATGATTGTCTAACACCCACAAGTGTGGCATGAGAAACAAACATCACAACGACTACAATCACGGCAAGTCGGGCTGGATCGGTGGCAATCCTCGATTTGGCAAGAGTCGTGGTCATCGTCGTGGCGATCGGGCTGCTGTCAAGCAGCAATTCCAACACGAACTGGAGTCTGTTCATGCTTCTCGCCCCGCCCAAGAGACTGACGAAGGAAGAGTGTCAGAAGATTGCCAGCATGACGGGCTGGAACATTGCTGAACACTTCGGCTGCCACTACTCGGGCGACTCCTCTGCGGTCGGCCACGGCGGTTACTTCTATCGCATCCAAGAGTGGGAGAAGTGGGGCTGCGCCGAAGCGGTCGAGTTCTGGCACGACCATGACAGCCAGACGAGAACCCGCTATCGAGAACCCATTCTCGTCGTGCAGCGGGGGACGATCAACAAGCCGACGAACCCCGACAAGATGGAAGATTGTTGGCGTACTGTTGGTGCGTCTGACCCTGAACACGAACTTCGCACGTCGATTCATGCGGAGATCGACGCTGTCAAGAGCCATTGGGGCATGGAGCCTTCAGGCACCGCCTATCCGGACCTGAAGAACTTCAACCCCGACACTTGGCAGGAGTGGCGCATCTGGCGCAGCATCGTGGACTGGATCAAGGAACTTGGGATGTGAGCATTTGCAAGAGGGCACGGATGCCCTCTTGTTCATCAATTCGTGACTCCCAAATCTGTGAGGACAAAATGTACTTGATCGTATTCCATTGTGATGGAAAAACCATTCAAGTGGCAGCAGCAGATGACGCTGCTGCCATTGTGACTTATTGGAGTTTTTTGAAATATGGTTCTTCGATCGGTTCAACCAGTCAAGACGTAGACGGAAATCCAGTTTCTCCCTCCGTCAAAATTATTGATCATATCGGTCAAGAGTTACATCCGAATGGATGGCAACTCGTGGCAAAGAATCAGTAACACCTACAAGGGATGCGAGCATGATCTGGGTCAACGAACGGGGTTTCAGGCGGGCGTTATTCGTGGATCGTCCAGCCGAAGTCGATACCGACGAGAAGGCGGACGAATATGTCTCCGGCCTGATGAAGGCGGCAGGGACAGTTCCGCCAGCGATGGAACTCGGGGCACCGATTTTGTGCAGGAGCCGAGACAAGAAACCGCTGGTTCGGATTTCGTTCTACGGGGTCGAGTACGCAATCTGCGGCAAATCCGGCACCCCGTCCATCACTATGACTTCGATGTATGCAGCATACATCGAACGACTCAAGGGAATCCTGCGAAGGATGGGCCTTAGCTTCTATCATCGGGACTTCTAGCATGAACTTCGGCGTGTTCTTCATTGCTGTTTTGGTGCGGCTCGAATCTCATGGTTTTGGTGCTCCCCTCTCCTACGTCGGCACTCGGCCCGAGTTGATCGACCTGATCTACAGGGAATGGGGCGAGATCAAAACTCGATGGGGCGTCGAGCCGATCAACAACAAGAAACTCCAGAAGTTGATCAACGCTACTGCGGTCAAGGTCAACGCTCTGGACGCTCAGATGCAAGAGGAAGACGACCCGACACAACACGCCTACAACGTCGCTATGCGGGCGATGGACGAGAAGATCGAAGCGGCCCTCAAGCGAGCGAAGGTTCCCGTCAAACAGGGCGTCTATATTCGCTACGGCTGCTACGGCGAAGACGAGAACGAGATACCCGTTGACAACCTCGATGACATCGCTGCGGAAGGCGAAGTCGTTTTGGTTCGTCAAGCGGACAGTTGGATTGACGACGCCTACAAGAGCCGGGTCATTAAGAATCCAACGTGGTTGCAGGTTTGTGTGCTGGCGGAAAAGATGATCCGCCACACGGGCGACAAGCACCATGTCTTCCTCGAAGCAATCACCTTTATGCCAAAGGAAACCAAGGCCCGAGGTGATAAGGTCAAAGTGTACGAGTTCTCGATGGGCTCGTAACACCCACAAGGAAAATGTCATTGATCATACTATAACAAAGTATGATCAATGACATACTCTGTGGAAATTCTCTGGAAGTGATGGCTACAATTCCAGAGAATTGTGTAGACCTTGTTGTGACTTCGCCGCCTTATGCGGAACAAAGGAAAGACTTTTACCTGAGCATAAGCGAGGACGAATATCCGCTTTGGACAGTTAAATGGATGGAGCAGTGCATCCGGATATTGAAGCCTTCCGGGTCAGTGGCAGTGGTCATTAGGCCACATATCCATCAAGGCGAAATCTCCGATTATGTTCTGCGAACTCGATTGGCAGTGCGGGAGTGCGGTTGGAAAGAGTGCGAGGAACTCATTTGGGTAAAACCGAATTCTCCACCACTTGGCAGCATTAAGCGCCCGAGAAGATCATGGGAGAGCGTTCTCTGGTTTTCGAGAACGAATGACCCCTTTTGTTGCCCAAAGGCGAATGGGGTTCCAAGCGATCGAATCGGTTTAGAATCAAAAAAGGGCGTTGGCGAATACAAATCCGGCATTTCTGCCCCCAAAAATGGAATCGCTCGGTGCCGAGATTATGTTGAAGTAGGGACTTCTGACGTTGATCGAGCGATTGGGAATACGCACCCTGCTCAATTTCCAGCAAAACTGGCCGAATGGATAATTCGCTTGTTGTGCCCCGAAAATGGGCTAGTGCTTGATCCATTTGTCGGAAGTGGCACTACGGCAATAGCTTGCGTCTCAACTCAGCGGGATTACATTGGAATCGAAATTTGTGAGGAATACTGCAATTATGCTCGAAAGCGGGTTTTAGACTTGCGATCTCGAAATTTGGTCGTAGAATCCTACACAGAGCAACACCCACAAGCGGGATGTTCGCCGCAAGGCACACTGGTCCACCCCATTCTGAAGGAGTCGAACGATGCTGACGAATTTCTTCGCCGTTGATCTCAGTGGTTTGCCGAAGGCTTCGGTTCCCAAGGCCGAGCACAAGATGCCGCAGAAGAAGGGCACCAAGATGATCACCACCCTTGGATCGGTGATGCACTGGATTCTGACGGAGACTCTCCATCTCTATGAGAACAACCGGGGAGATGGTACGCTCTCCAACAGCACCTTCCAATCGACATCTCAAGGGGTCGATGCCGATGTCATCGGCGAAGTCATCATCGGGCTTCACAAGCCCTTCGGCTCCGATGAAGAGCGCATGACCTTGGCCAATGGCCATTCGAGGTTCGGAGGGTTCTTCCAAAGGCTTCTGAACGGGGAACTCACCGAGGATGAACTCGCAACGCCCATTGGTGTGACGGTCGCACATCACTTCCTGTCGGCCTACCAAAGGGTGAATGCTCCGGGCAGCGCCCACCGAACCAAAGACAAGATCAAGAACGTCAATCTGGCGTATGGGGGCATTCTGAAGCGGATTTTCAAGGCCGTTGGCGAAGATTGCAAGCTGGCGATCGGGGACAACAAGTGGACAATCTTGTCCAGCATCATCTACAACTGCCTGACCCCCAATCGCTCATGGTTTTGGCCGGAGGTCTATCAGAACCGACAGCCAGCCATGAGGAAGGCCAATGATCTCGCAGGTTCGATCAAGGTGACGCAAGCGGACGAGAAGCGTCTGATCGTCGCCATCGACTTCTGGTTCAAGTTGATGAAGGGGCTCGATGAGCAAGCGATGAACAGTGGCGTCAACGTCAAGAAAGTGATCAGGAATGCTGGCTTGTTCGGATTCATCGTCTGCGATCAGATGCGAACCAACTCTGAGTTCTCTTCGGCGACAGTGATGATCAAGAAGATCATCCGCAACCTCACGATTGTCGAGTTGGCATGTCCCGAACTGTGTCGGGGTGATCGTCAGACTGTTCTGCGTTACACAACCGAACTGGAGAAAATCCTCCGTCACCGGGGGAGGGAAGCCGCCTGAAGTTGAACGATAGCACAATCCCAATGTAGCTGGGCTACATTGGGATTGTGCCTTTAACACTGCTGCCATCAAGCTCGTAACACCCACAAGGGAATTGTTCAACACAACGCCCCTTACGGAGACCAACAATGGCCGATCGCTTCCACCCCATCACTCAGAACGAAATGGAAGCCTTCCTCAAGCCGCAGGGATTCGTCCCGCTCAAGCTCGAACGGACCTACGAACTCGTCTACGGCAAGTTCGTGAAGATCGAGAATCACCCGTTCTCGCTCCGCATTTACACCGGGATCAACCCCAACGGCCAGTCCCGCCAGAAGGGATCGGATGCCATTCGGGTTCGCCTCTTCGCCAAGAAGGGCGACTGGATTTTCCCGGTCGGCAAGAAAGTCAACTGCCTCCGGGTCAAGAACTGGGCGGCGAACATCGCCAAGGCATTCGACAAGGTCCAGACCGAACTGACGTTCTGCCCCAACTGCGAAGCGCCGATGGTCGAGCGTGAGGGCAAGACCGGCACGTTCATGGGCTGCTCGCAGTATCACGAGACCGGCTGCAACGGCAAGCCGGGCACCCCGAACGCCCCGGTCAAAGCCGAACCCAAAGCAACTGTTGCTCCGGCTGCAACACCCACGCCGATCTTCGCACAGCGGCCCGAGGCTCCCAAGCCTGCCACGGTGCAGACGGTTCGGGAAATCGTGAAGCCGAAGCAGCAGACGGTCCAGCCGCAGCATCGGGTGGCGAAGTACACCATCGCCGATGACATGATCTCGCCTGAACAGGCGGAAGTGACTCGAATCTTCCTCTCGGGAGACGAGAACATCATTTCTGAGTCTCGGGCGGGTGGCGGCAAGACTTCGCTGCTGTCACACCTTGCGGCCTTCCGTCGCCCCGGCAAGAAGTACGTCTATCTGGCCTTCGGCTCCAAGAACGCCAAGGAAGGCAAGAAGAAACTTCCTCCCGAAGTCAACAGCCGCACGACGCACAGCTTTGTCGGACAGATTCTCCGGGAACTGAAGCTCATCATCGGTGACAAGAACGACGATAAGAACTTCATCATCATGGAGTCCATCTATCCGGACATGGATAGCGACGTTCGGAAGCAGATTCGCCGGGCCGTCTTCAAGATGATCGGCCTTGCGAAGAACTTCGGGTGCGTGCCGGGCGACCGGGACGCCATCCGGGCTGTGATGAACGAATACAGCTTCGATATCGAAGAGGATGATCACTACGACATGGCCATCGAGTTGACCGATGAGGTGCTTGCCTTGTCGCTCCCGAAAGCCAAGTTCGGGTCGATCCACAACTTCGATGACTGGCTGTGGTTCGCCAAGGTTCTGCAAATCCCGCTTCCGCACGTCGATGTCGTTCTGGCGGACGAAGTTCAGGACTTCAATACCTGCCAGATCGACCTTCTGCGGCGGCTCGAATTGCAGGGCACAAGGATCATTGCCGTTGGCGATCCGTTTCAGGCAGTGTTCCGGTTCCGGGGCGCTGACTGCGATGCCTTCGCCAAGGTCGAGAAAATGCTCATGGAGAGCAAATGGGGCTGCAAGAAAGTGTTGCTCCCCACGAACTACCGTTGCAGCAAACGGGGCATCGAGTACGTTCGGGATCGGACCATCGTGAAAGACATCGTCGCTCACGACGGAGCACCCGAGGGCATTGTGGACGAAGGGATGACCTACGTCCAAGTGCTCGACCTGCTTCAGTCAGAGTTCGGCAGGCCGACTTCGGTGGCGGTCTGACAGTAACACCCACAAGCGGGATGTGTCATTCACATCCCGCTTGTGTGGAGTTCACAATGAAACGGAACCAGTGGAACACTTTTCGCATCACCGGCTACGATCATCAGGCCGGGACTGATCAGAGGGCAACCGGTGGAGTTCACTTGCATCAGGTGAAGCGTGGGAAGGCCGGATGGCTTCAGCGAGTCGTGGATTCCAACGGCCAGTTCGAGTCCGCCGGGCCTTGTGTCCCCATCACCGAGATCGACGGCGAAGCCGCCTACGAAACAGCAAAGGCCGCTTGACATGAAGCTGATCTGCGACTACTGGAATGGTGGCAAGTGGCAGTGGAGATATCTGGAACTGCGGCCCGGATATCCTGTCGGGCGGTGGTTCGACTTCGGGCCACCACATGACACCCACCAGCAAGCCAATGACTGGATCGGAGTTCGCAAATGAACGAATATCTCATTCGGACACCGAACCCGTCCGTTACGCTTCAATGGTTCGGCGACGACGCCGGACAAGTCCGTCGAGAAGCGGAACGGATGGGGCATAAGGTGGAAAGCGTCAAGTTCATCAAGCAACTGAAGAGACCCATCTGCCCCGGCGTCGTCTACAAGTGTGATCAGGAAGGGCATTTCTGCCCGATGCACGGAGAAAAGGATGAAGTTCAACCCGGCTCCTGACGATCTTACAGTCTCCGGTCTTTTCCACCGGAGACTGTCTGAGAACGGCCTCGTCCATTTCGGCGTCTACCGTGTAGCCTACGGCTTCCGGGTCCGTGCTGGATTCGCACACGATTTCTGCGGGGTGACACTCGACTGGTGCGGCGGCGGTGACTGGAAGAACATCGAACGCCTCTACTCAATCGTTGAGGGAATTCTCAGCCAGCGGCCAGAGAACAAACGTTGCTTTGATGATTTGCCGGGAATCACCACGGTTAAGCCATTTTTCCTTGACGTGGAGTTTGTGGAGAAGGTGATCCCGCTCGCTGGAGAGGTTCAACTCGTTACGCTGGAGCCGCCCACGTTTCTCCCGTAACACCCACAAGAACGGTACTGCAACCCCGAGACCACGGAGACCAACATGCAGACCGCCGTCCTGTGTCGCACAAACGCCCCGCTCGTCAAGTGTGCTTTCGATTTGCTGAAGCGGGGATGTCGTATTCGGTTCTTGGGCAAGGACATTGCCAAGAAACTGAAGGAAACGATGGGGCAGGTGCTCGGCCACCGTCGTCGGAGCAGTGTCGCCGAATTCAGCATTCTGTTGGATGTGTGGATTCAGAAGCTCCGGGAACGATACAAGAACGATGAGCGCCGCAAGGATTTCCTCGCCGAGCAAGAGGACTACTACGGCTCGCTGGCAGCTATCGCCGAGAATTGCCCGGAAGACGATACCACCGAGGCGATCTACGTCAAGCTCGACGAGTTCTTCGTCGATGCCGAAGCTGCCGATGACCCCACCGCCATCACGCTCTCCAGCGGACACCGTGTGAAGGGTCTGGAGTACAAGCGGACGGTCATCATTCGCCCCGATCTTCTGCCTCACCCCGCAGCAGCTACGGAAGCCGACCAGAAACAGGAAGAACATCTGCGGTACGTTTTATTTACCAGACATAGAGAAGAACTCATCGTCTGCCACGACCAGCAGCCGAAGTAACACCCACAAGAGCTATGCCCCAATCAAGAGGGGACTGATCCTTTCCCAACTGGAGAAGTCCCATGCCTTTCGAGATTGGCGATCATGTTCAGCACACGGCTACCGGATTGATCGGCGTTGTGGTGGATCGAAAGTTCCACCCGATGCCGGTCAGCGATTCGTTCCCGAACGGCGGATTCTGGACCTACGAAGATTTCGTGTACGAGAACCCATTCGGGAACCCGTTCCACAAGATCAATCGGCTTTATGCTGATCACGAAAACTGCATGAGGGCCGCACATGCTCATGGAAATCTACAGTGAGGTTTGTCCCGAACGCATGGCAATCTGTCATGTCGTTCGGGCGAACCTCGAAAAGCTCGCCGGGGAAACCGATCTCGGCGGATACTGTGCCATAGGCTCTGTGGGCTTGGCTCTCGCTTTCCGGCGTGCCGGGTTCGATGCCGAGGTCATTGTCGGTTTCTACATGGAGAACATGCGTCATTGTTGGGTGATCTCCGATGGGATCATTTATGACATCACCATAACGCAGTTCGGCAAGCAGTGGCCCAAGGTTTGGGCCGAGGAATACGAGCCTGTTCATCCTGCCGATGAAGACGTGAACCGCTTCCTGCCCGAGACCAGCGTCAACCCCGCTGACTGGAAGCGACTCGCCGATTTCTTCGAGCATTGGCTTTACCGCCAGCAGCCCACAATCTGCCGGGTTGGTTGTTTGCTCCCAACACCCACAAGACAGACACTTCAACTCGTTTCGGCAGAGAAGGCTCGCATTCTCCGCTGGATGGCGTTCTGGTCTCTGATCAATGACTTCGTCCGTCGCATGTTCCGGGCCATCTACTATCGGATTGCTGGTGCGTTGCAAACGATCTCGGACAAAATGTTCGTTTAGGAGAACATCATGCAGTTCGGCTACAACGTTCCGACGACTGGCGAACCGAAGTTCGTGTGGGGTGCTCGCACCATTTACCAGCGGGGCTACATCGACCTCGTTCCGAATCGCCAGTGCTACGGCGGCGAGCACAAGTCGTCAGACCCGGTCTTCCAGCAGTTCCTCAACTGGCTCAACTATCGGGCACTGCCGTGGCTTCGCAACGAAGTCAAGGTGCTCAATGTCGGGATCGGCGACAACAAGGAACTTGTTCTGCATGAGTACAAGTACGAGCTTCGGGCCAATCCGAACGCTTCGCATGGCTACATTTACATCGGAGCCGTCGAACACAACCTCGTCGAAGCTGGCACGGTGAAGAATCCGGCCACCGGCGCAGACGAGCGGCTCGTTCAGATCAGGGACATGCACTTCATCGTCGATGAGGGCATCGTCCCTGTGGGAACGGCTGGCCGGTGCAAGGTGAATGGCATCGGCATGGGCCAAGTCATGGGTTACTACAACGAACGCTATCCCAGCGATGACATGCCGGAACGCAAACTCGCCTGCCTTCAGGTCGAGTTCTACCAGCCGGAACAGAAGTGGCTGGATCAGTGGCTTCGCAATGATGCCGAGAAGGAAGCCAAGGCGGGCCGTCTGCCGAAGATTCCGGGATTGAACTACACGCTCGCCGATGATCGGAGTCGGGAGTACAAGGCGTGGATGCGGAACTGGACTCCCGGCCCGAGGATCATCTGGCCGAACGACTTCGTGACCGAAGGTGTCCCCCAACCCGTGAGGGCAACATGAGAACGATTTATCTGACCATCGGTCGCTTCGAGGGACCATCCAGCAGCCAAAAGGTTTCCGACTTTTCGGAAGAAACTCTGATGGATGCTGCTGAGGCGTATTGGGATCAGACACCGAACGCCAAGCAGATGGGAACGCAGGTCTTGGTGTGGGATGGCACTCCCACTCAGACGCCCCACAATCTGCTGGCCGTCTGGTCGAACACCGCTGGCATCCACTTGTGCGGGTGAACAACACCCACTAGAATGGTGTGTCATGGGAAAATCACTCCGACAACAAGCCGACGAAGCCACCGAGTACGTTCTCGATCACTGGAAGGGCACGCCCGAAGAACTCGGGGCAACGGTGTATGACGCCGTCTATTTGACGCCGGAGCCATACGCCAGCAAAGAGTTCAACGAGCGTGTCCGGAGGGAGATGGGAGTTGCCCGGCAACGGCTCTACACTACCAAAGGTGGCAGGGAGCTTCTGGAGTTGGAGAACCGCCTGAAGCTCAATGCCGTTTTCAAGAAACCGGGGGATGAGCCATGAGGATCGTCGAGATCACTGTCACAAAACGGGACACCGAACAGAACTATCTGGAGTGTATTCCCGTTGTGCGGCATGGCATTCACGGCGGGGAAAACGCCGAGACGGTCATGGAGTATTTGCCGGTCTTCGACAATGGCGATTCTGTGGCCGAGGCCATCGGATTCGCTATGCTCGCACTCAACGAGGCCGGGTTGCTCGTCATGCCGATCAACGTATCCATCGCCATAAAGGATGAACCTGTCGTGGATCAAGACGCCGACACGGCGGAAATCCCCGTCTACAAGGGGTAACACCCACAAGGTAACTGTTCCAACAGTTGCTCTGAACCACGGAGACCACCATGTCGATGACCACCACTTCGTCCCTTTACATGGATAAGAGCCGTTTCTGGCGAGTCGTCCCGCCCGAAGGGGTCGTCCAGAACCAACTCGGCTACACCTGCGCCCCGAACGAAGGCTTGCCGAGCTACGTCGCCTGCCATGACTTGGCTGCGTTCGTGGCCTACGGCTTCTACTGTTCGTGGCTCTCGCCCGACGAGTTCTCTCTGTGGGAACTGCTCAAGAAGGATGACATCAAGTGGCTTCGGGAATACTTCCTCTCCTGCCTCGAAAGCATCATCGCCCACCATTGGGATGGTGAGATCGAGCCGGGAGCGGACAGCGGCGACTTCGAGAACTCGACTGACTGCATCCTCAACGTCGGCAACAAAGATGAAGGCGACAACGACGAGTGCATGGTCGGGTGGAATTTCGAGCGGCGTGGGAAGGACGGCCACTACAGCATGATCCTCACCTGCTCATCCGATCGGTCATTCGGGCAGGAGTATCCCATCTGGTTTGAGGCCGAAGCCTTGGAAGACAAGGCTTACGTTCGAGCCGTGATCGCTCACGCTCGGCGTATCAATGACCTCAAGGTTGATGACAACCCGGTCGGCGAGCACCACCGGCTCAGCCAGAGCTATCAGAAGTTCGGCGTGCCGGACGTTTACCCGGCCTACCTGCAATTTTGTGAGTCGAAGAAACTCAAACCGTCCGTGGCTCACAACCGCACCGAACGAGTGTTGGAAGAATACTCGTTCGGTGCGTGGTACGAACGCTTCGGGAAACAGTAACACCCACGAGGTTTATATGGAACATCACTTCTCCATAACGCTCACAGCGGAAGCTCATCAGAGGCTTCGGCCCACGCACTCGCCGTCGTTCAACTTGACGGCGGCGAGTGTGCCGGACCTGTGGAACCTGCTATCGGACAGCGAGATCAAGCGAACGGATGTCGCTTTGATTGAGCCGCTGAACATCAGCCCGGCTGACAAAGCCATCAATGAAGCGATCCGAACGCTTTGCACGCACGGTGTGCGGCTTCGGGCACTTGCTGTCACATTGGCTGATTCTGGCACAATCTGGCTGTCTGCCGGACTCAACAATGGATTCGTTGAGTTCAGCATTTCGGACGATGACAGTAACTTCAGCGGCATTTTGTGGAACTACTACACTTACTCGCAGGCTCTCGCCGAGTTCAATGAGTGCGTTCAGAAGGGCTTCTACCATCGTTACGGGGGCTTGCCGCCCGGCCAGACGATGGAGCCGATTCACCTTGCCCATCGCATGTTCGATGCTCTCGAAGAACTTGGGGCAGGAGTGTCCGAGTCGTTTACAAAGGCCCGTGTTGATCTGAACGGCTTTGGCTTCGAGATCGAAGTGGACTACTTCGACGCCACTGGCGAACGCAATGGATCGGTGCTGGTGGATTATCCGGGACCGCCTGTAACGGCGGTGACAACGACCGACCGGATGGCACACTTCTGTCTGTCCATCATCGACCGGATTCCGGGCCGACCGAAGATCGACCACCTCAACCTCGATCTGTTGTCCGAGAAGAAATCGGAAGCGATCTTCAGAATCGGTCGGGAGTATTACATTCTCCGAGTCAAGACCCAAGCCTAACACCCACAAGCAGCCCCGCAGTAGCCGGGCTGTTTCCTTTGGGAGATTCGTATGACACAAGCTCCAGTCGAACCGATCGCTGTCATTGAGTGTGGCTGTTGTTGTTGTTGGCATCGTGCTGAGTTCACCGGCGATTGCCGCAATGACGCAGAACGCTTTGCCAGCCCCGAACAAGCGGCGAACCGTCTCAATTCTCTGGTTCAAGTGGCTTACCTCGACATCAGCGACGACCCCGAGATCGAAGACGAACTCTCACTCTCCGGCGAGATTGTTCAGCCCGGTTCCGACGATATCTGAGGTGAAGTATGGAAATGAAGTACCAAGTCGTTCGCAATCCCGAGGGCGGCGAGTCGGCCATTCTGCATGACAAGAAGCTGAATCACGACTCGATCCGCTATAGGGGCGGCGACGATTGGACAGTCATTTCCGCTGGCTTCTGCGGCTTCCGCATCGTTGATGGCAAGTACAAGGCTAACGTCTGGGGTCGCTCCGAGACACTGGACATTGACTCCCGCAAGGAAGACTGTGCAATCATTTCCCGGCTGCTCAACGGGGAAGAGACGCCAGCGCCAGCGCCGCCTCCACCAACACCCACCGTACCAGCACCGACCGAGACAACCGCCAAGTTCCGTGTCGTCTCCCAAAAGTTCCCTCATGGGAAGATGAAGACAACCTACGCAGTTGATGAGTCGGATGCGTTGCGTCAGCACGACGAGCGTATCAAGACCGAGGCCACAGTTTGGATCGACGAGTTCGCCAACGAACACTGGCGAGTCCTAAGCGTCAAGAAACTCAGGAGAAAACTCAATGCTTCGTGAAGAATGTCGAGTTGGTTTGCCGGTGATCTTCGGTCGCCCGAACGGCGAGAAGACGAAGGGCATCATCCGAAAGATCAACCCGACGACGGCCAAGGTCGAAACCACCGAAGATCGGTCAAACCGAACTGTGGCGGGCCAGATGTGGAAGGTGCAGTACGCACTCATCCAGCCCGACCCCAATGCGTCGGCTGTTGTTTCATCGGGCCGTGATCCCGCCGACGAACCTCTGGTCTACAATCAGTTCGACGTGAACAACCCGCTTCTGGAGATCATCCTCCAGTGCTACTCGAACCTCTCGCCCGAGAACTTGACGTGCGATGGTGAAGCTCCGGCACACGCCATCCGTCACACGAAGGCTCGGCTGGATCGGTGGCTCAAGCATCTGCAACTGGCGCTCGGTCGTCAGGTGAGCGAAAAGGTCATCTACAACTGGTACGATCAAAAGGGCAGGAAATGAAATCCCGAACGCTCCCGATCTACAAGTCTTGGCTCGACAAGCGGAACCCGGAGAACCCTCTCCACAAGAGTCAGATCGACTTCGTCGATCAGGTTTACGCCGAGTGCGAGGCCAACTACCACCGGGGCGGCGACACGATTGTGGAGGCTTACACGCCCGATGAAGTCCTGCACTTCAAGTCGATGAACGACATGCGTAGGTTCGTCGGCCTGAAGGTCGAGCAGGCTACCAATTTCCGGTGGGGCGAAGACACTGACCCCGAGCTTGCTGCCGTCGAACGGCACAAGGATTGGGAAAAGACCTGAACACCCACAAGAGGATTGTGAAACAACCCTCAATTCAGGAGCAGCCATGAAAGAACGCATTGCCGAAATGGTCAAGTCGAAGAAGAACGGCGGCTGGACCTTCACGCTGGAAGCGGGCCGGGGCGAGACTTACCGGGACGGCAAGCCGACGCTCTACGGCCACAGCGAGTATCCGTCGCATTCCGTGCTGGCCGGGCGGGAGCTTCGTCAGTTCGTGAACAAGTGGGAAACGATCGAGGATGCCCGTGCGGCCATCGCACAGTTGAAGCTGGACGTGCCCGGCTTCAAGGTGGACGACATGTTCGAGGGCGGTGGAACGTCGCATATTCCCATCGCACAGATCGTGTCCCACCTGCCCGACGACACCGACTACTAACACCCACAAGCCGAGCATCACCCCTCACAGGAGACCAAACATGGCGACCGCTCATTTCTCCGATGCTCGGCTTGCTCTGGCCGAGGCTTTCGTTCAAGACCTCGCCGCCGAACTCTGCAAGGTGGCGGATGTCGAAGCGCCCGGCGTCTACACCCCCGACATCGCCAAGGTTTTGCAGCGGCTTGCAACTTGCAATGCCCTGCAAAACCTGCCGATCTTGGAGTCCACGGTGTGGCCTGCCCTGCGGCGTCTCGGTCTGTACGTCACCGTTGAAGTCCACATGCTCGCCTTCGCCACTGAGAAGGGCGAAGAGGTGAAGGTCCGCAAGGTGGACGTGCCGAAGGAAGAGTGGAATGAACTCAAGGTCGATGACAGGCATTTCCTCGATGCCCGGCTCGGCCTCGTCTACCACTACGGGCAGAACGATTTTCAGCCCAAGCGGATCAACTCCGTTTCGGCGGGCGACGTGATCTACTTCTGCAACACCTACTACATGGTGTGCGGGGTCGGTTTCAAGCAACTGACTCTTGCAGAGTATCAGTCCTACCTTCAGGTCGATCGCCGTGATCGACACTTCCATTCCCTCGTCCGACCGGATGCCTGACATGACCGAAGACAAGTCGCAACTCCGGTATTGCGTCTACTGCCAACGGCAAGCCCCATCGAACCACTTCAATGAACGTGGGGCTTGCCGGATTCAAGCACAGGTCGATGCGGCTCATGCCAGAGAGGCATACCGCAGGATTCATGGTTCCTATCCACCACCCAAGAAGGTCTGAACACCCACAAGGACAGCGTTCCAACTGTTGCTCTAGGAGACCACCATGCTTTACGCTGTCATCCTTGACGTGGACACGAACGAAGACACGACGCCGAATGAAGTCGTCCCGTCAATCACGCCGAACATCACCTACAACCCCGTAGACATCGGGGAAGATGCCGGGTATGAGTTGGCGCTCGGCGAGTGGGTCAAGACCGAGAACGACAAGCAGTACGAAGTCCCCGACCGCTTCGCCGACGACGCCAACGGCGAAGACCTCCACGGTTGGAAGAACGGCCACCATGCCAAGTGGTGCGCCACGCTGACCGAAGATCAGTTTCTCGAACTCGTGGAAGAACTCGGCGTTCATTACGACGGAGACGGTTCGTCGCTGACCCTTGAGGGCATGATGAATGCGATGGTCTACGTCCACTCCGACGAATCTTCCGACATCCATCTGAACGTCACGCCGCACTGCCCGGAGAACGAAATCGCCGACTGGCTCCGTGAGCATAGCGAACACGTCCCCGACGTGCTGCGGGACAGCCGGGGCCAGAAGCATCTGTTTCGGGGAACCAAAGACAAGCGGGAACCGTGGGCGGCAGTAACCAAGGCCGTTCGTGAAATGACATTCTGAACACCCACAAGGAATTCGACATGAACGGCCTCATCACTCACGACGAGTTCAATCCGCATATCGTCTGGCAACTCAACCATGTCGTTAGCAAGTTGTCCGACAAGAGTCTCGGGGTCAATTCGCCAGAAGCTCTGGCCGAACTCGTGGAAAGCCTGCCTTGGATGGCGGAAGAGAACCGGCGTCATTCTGCCGCTCGGGCGCTCCGAGATCAGTTCTATGACAAGTACGCTCGCTGCCGGGCATTCATCGAGAACCACGAAGACGGGGATAAGTTCATCGCCTATCTCCGCAAGTCGATCGGTGCAAAGAAAGCGGACAGGTTCGTGCCGCTGGCTTACAACTTCGCCGTGAAGACTTCTCTCACGGACACCGACGAGTTGGGCGGGAACAAGTTCGGCGGCATTCCCGACTTCCGCTCCGAACTGCGGCACGTCGAGAAAATCCCGGATAAGTACAAGAACCCAATCGAGTTCGCCCTCTACCGCAACTGGCCTATCTGCGGTGGCTGTCAGAAGCACATGCGTTTTGTCGGACAGATGGCAATGCCCGTCGAAGAGTACGTCATCCACTATCTAACCTGCGTCAACCGAGACGGTTGGTACGCCCCGGTCAGTGCTCTTGGACCCCGAGGCAACGATATTGGCGGCATCGGACTCAGTACGACGCTGAACCAATTCTTCGCCTGCCCCTGCCATCCGATGGATGGCTCCCGTGATGCCGCCATTCTGCGTCAGCCAGTGTGGCTGTATGACGAACTGACTGGCAAGAGTCAGAACAAGACGTTCAGGGACGAAGACTACATCGCTGCCGCCAAGGCGTTCATGCTGGAGAACGGGCTGGCGACCGACGATGAAATGGGACTCAACATCCCACTCCAGACAATCGACGGTTTCACGCTCGGGTTTGACCTCGAAATCTGGGGCGACAGCAAGTATGATTTTAGTGATATGTTTGACGCCTTCCATGAAGAGTTCGGCTGGCGTCAAACGGATTTCATCCTCTTCGGCGTGCCTCGCTCACAGCAGACGGAGAAGCGCCCCTTCTCGACGTTCGGGCACAACCTTTTTCGCCAGTCCCCGATCCTGAACTGGAACGACGACGACCACGACATCACCCGGCAGATGTATGGTTGTTTCCGTTCCAGTGAACGCACCTTTGGAACAGTGAGTTGCCGGATGGACAATTCTAACACCTGAACACCCACAAGGGGGACGTGCAGTGACAATCGACCAAATCGAGAACGGTCAATACTACGCTTGTCAGTGCGGCGATACCCTCCGGCCAATCAGGGTTGATGATCGGATTCCAACAGGCAAGAGGCCCGGCTTGATCTGCGTCAACCTTGACACGCTCCGGGAAATCTTCATCCCGGAGCGTTCGGTAGCGAAGCGGATCAAGGAAAAGATCGAGAACCTCAACCAGTGGAGGATTGATCACGGTTACAAACTCTGATTAAATGGTTCGAGCCGGGGACTTACATCCCCGGCTCGAACGCTCAACCAGTGACGAATTGACCGCAACTCGTTTCAACCAACTCCCTCTTGGGAGAACGGCAAGATAGCTTTTTGACAGTCGTTTGTCAAGGAATCTCCATGCCCGAAAACATGATGCCCATTCTCGTCCCACGTCTGAAGGTCGCTGCCAAACGTCTCGTTGACGCAAGCATTGTGACGCCAAGTGCCAGCGATTACATGCTGGTCGAGAATGCCATGATTGAAGCGGCAACGATCACGCTCGAAATCGCCGCCGCACAAGTCCTCAGACAGACGGTGCCAGAGATGAAGGAGTAACACCCACAAGGGCAGCACCTCTCACGGAGACCACGATGCAATACTTCGGAATGTACTCTCAGAGGAATTGCCGTGTTCGGGGCGGCAACATCCATCGCACGCTTGACGGTCGATTGGTCATCACGACCGAAATCTGGAATCAGGAGTCGTCTCCGCACGTCTTCGAGAACGCCCTTTACCCCGACAAGGTCAATCTCGGCCCCATCGAGGAGTCCGCCATCGGCAAAGTGCATGGGGCCGATGGCGACGAACCTTCGGCCTACCAAATGATCATGGGCCTTCCGATCCGCCCCACTTCCCGCTTGGGCCGGGAGCCGGGTTTGTTCGTCCCGATGAACCGCTTCGTCCCGACGATGCAAGAAGCGCAGCAGATCGCCGAGGCCATCGTCACGCAGATGGGACTCCCCGTGAGGATGCCCAAAGAGTTGTTCCTCAAGAACCTCCAGATCAACCTCCCGCCGCTCGACATGGAACGGCTTCGGACGTTGTTCCCCAACGATGCCGGGGACATTGGCATGGGCGTTGCCCCCGGCATTCGTCCGCCCGGCAGCATTGTCCCCTAACACCCACAAGCCAATCGTTCCAACACTCTACAGGAGACCATTCATGTCCCGCATTCGCATCACGCATCCGCACAAGTATCCCACCGAAAATGGCGGCGCTGACCTCCGCAACCGGCAGGGCTACTACCCGCAGGACGGGAACGCCGACGAGCCGAAGGAAACGGCCATCATCCGGCACATGAAGGCCAATCCGACCGTGCCGGTCGTGGACGTGCAGATCGGCTACGACGGCAATTGGGACGGTCGCTACGTTCTGCTCGACCGGGACACGCCCGACGAGCGGCTGGTGAAACTGCCGCCGGACGGCGAGCGATTCGACGCTCGCTGACAACACCCACAAGCGACAAGTCACAACCAACATTTCAGGAGACCGCCATGAAGATCATTCTGAATGGGTTCAAGCATTGGGTCTCCGAAGACCCTGCCGAAATCAAATTCGGCCAGCAGGAGTCCATCTCGCTCCCGCCGATGCTGGAGCCGCCAACCGAAATCACGGCGGAATCCTTGATGGCCTACCACCCGAATACGCACAGCGGGGACGGTCGCCAGACGCTCGCCATCGAGAAACTGTGTTACTTGCTTTCGATCCACGGTGGAACTCGGGACATGGGCGACAACCGCCCTTACACGACTCGCCACCAGAGCTATCACTTGTACCAGCACGGCCCGGATAACCGTTACGGCCTCGAACTGGTGATTTGCTCGGTCAACGGATGCGGCAACCACTGGTACTTCGTCCGCAACCTCTGCGTTGACGGAAGCATCCTTTCTGCGGTGAAAGCAGCGTCGGAGCAAGTGGCGTGGGACTTGCTTCATGCGATCACCGGCTCTTACGAGCATGGTCTTGCCAATGGCACGGTTCGCACTTCACGAGAGTACGCTTCGGCGTTCGTGAATGGCAAACTCAAGAAGCGGAAGAAGCGTGGCGAGAACAAGTACACGGTTGAGATCGAGCCGTAACACCCACAAGGGGAGCATCACCCCTTACGGAGACCAACCATGCCCAAGCCAAAAGTCGGCGATTCAATCACCTGCCTCCATGCGGTTGAGGCGTATGGCTCGAACTATGGCCCGTACAAGGGCACGAAAATTGAGTTTACGCCCGGCATGGTTGGATTGGTCGCCAGCATCGCCCCGAAAGTCACCATGCCGATACCGGGGATCGACGATCCCCGGTACGATCGCTCTCCCGATTTCCTTGTCGTCGATTACGTCGATGCACAAGGAAGTCAGCATCGGGTTGGCTTGGATTACTGCAATGCCAAGGTGGTGGGTGACAGCTATGAAATCGTGGTGAAGTTCACCCGCAGTTTCAGCGACGACGCCGGAGTGGTGGGATTGGGTGACAACGATCCGCTCGATCCTCGTTCCTTGGTCGCACAACTCGTCAAGGAATTGCAAGCCGCCTACGATCATCCAGACATTGCCATCGCTGGCAGCTTCGACGTGGTTTCCGGGCCGACCTTCTCGTAACACCCACAAGGGGAGCATCACCCCTTACGGAGACCAACCATGCGACAGCGAACACCTTGTCAGATCGTCCTCAACTCCATCAACCTGAAGCTGCCGTTCTTCACCAGAATCGGCTACCTCAAGCAGATGCCCTATGCTTGTCAGGAATTGTTGGAAATGACGATCCGGGTACTGAAAATCTGGGCCGATCCAGTCGAGGGAGTCCCCATCCACGAAGCGGTCGATCAGGCCGTTCGGGAGCAAAACGCCATGCCCATCCGGGAGCGAAAACTCCCGAATTGGTATGGCGAAGTTCTCTGGGAGATCGTTGGCCTCTTCCAGTTCGTTCACTCGTCCGATTTCGCCTTGGCCTTTACGGACGAGGAACGAGCCATCGTCCTCGCCGCCATCGCCGAACTCGAAACCTGTGTCTAGGAGACCACCATGCCACTCACAAAGATCGACCTTCCGCTCATTCGAGAACGCTTGCAGAAGCAAGTCGCCGCTGCTCGCTCCTCAACGGTCGAGGAATTCGAGGCACTTCAGGTCGTGGCCTACGTCATGGCTGGCGGCGGCATGATCGGTCGTTCTGCCGCCGAACAGCCCGAAGGCTTCTGCGTCGATGGTCGGGCGAAACGCCGCCCCTACCCCATCAAGTCGATCGAGCGAGTTCTCAGTGTCCTCAAGCTGTACGCCGAAGTGCTCGGCTACAACCCGAACGACCTTCCGAAGATGAGGAATTTCCACGGCTGCGGCGTGTTCTAGGAGTTGCCATGAATCACCGATTTACAATGAAGGAATTGGAGAACTGGAGCGACCGACGAGTTCTCGAAATGCTCATCACAGAGCGTGTTAGCACCCTCTGTGCGCTGACGCCACTCGCTCGCCGTCTTCTCACGCTTCGTAACAAACTGGCTTCGGGAAAGCCCCTCACCAAAAGATAAGCCGTGACACCCACAAGCCGACCGTTCCAACACTTGCTCTGACAGGAGATCATTCATGCCCACGATTGCGGACGAAGTGATGGTCGGGGTAAAGACCACCGTCGAGATCACGCTTCGGCGGATCAGGGACTTGCTGTGCAGTGCCTTCGAGGGTGGCTCCAACTCGTGGTGTCGCATCAAGGACCGTGTTCTCGCCGAAGGTGTGTTCATCGGAGACTTCCGCAAGGGCGGACGGTTCAACGATCCTGATGACTACTGGCATCCAAATCAGATCATCCCGACGCATCCGGGTTGTGCCCTGATCATCGACGCTCCCGAGGACGACGATGGCAAGGAATACCGGCTCGACATGCCCGCTCTGAGGAAGGGGCTTCAGGTTCTCGCCGACAAGTACCCGCACCACTTTGCGGCGATTCTTGATGAGAGCGACGACGCCGACACGGGTGATGCCTATTTACAAGTGTGTTTGTTCGGAGAGTGTGTTTACAGTTGATTGATGATTCATCACGATTCTGCACCACTCAATGAACATCCCCTTCAGGAGACCACTGTGCCACAAGCCGCATCGAAACCGAATCTCTACATCAAGTTCGAGGACAATACGGACACCTTCCCCGAACAGGAAGATGGCCCGTTCATCTGGATCGAACAGATCGGCTCGACAATCTTCGGATGCCGTAACTTCGGCTTGGAAGCCGAAGAGATCGGTGGACAGAACAACGACGGCACGATCGACGCCGGGCCGTTCGAGCCGGGCGACAATGGCCAGCGTGTCATTCGCCGCTACACTCGCTGGACCGTCTACGCAGGCGAGTAACACCCACAAGGGGAGCATCACCCCTTTCAGGAGACCACCATGCCATCGCCGAAAGCCCCTTGGAGCCTGCGGACTTACGTCGTGCAGTGCGGCAATCACTTCCTTCAGACCGACGACCATCGGACGAAAGTCGAGTGGACTCACTTGGCCCGTGCCAGCCGCCACACGAAGGAATGGGCCGAGAAGTTCGTTCTCGACTACCGACGTGAGGCGAACACCATCGCCCATGTCATTCCCCTCGCCGATGCGCAGGAATCGGAGTACAATCAGGGGTTGGAACAGGTCAAGACCCACTGGACCTATGCCTTCGAGGCTCGGGTTCGTGAGATTGCCGGAGACAAGTTCAACAGCGGGGCATTCTGGACTCTGGCCCACATGTACTACGGGTACAATATCACCGTCGATGAGGCGGTGAAGCGGATCACGGGGAAGGAAGGCCCGGCGTGGGCACGCAAGCGGGCCAAGGCATCGTAACACCCACAAGAGGGACATGATGAACGTCTCACAGATCAAGGCGGTTCGGAAGTGGGTGCAGGTCGGAACGATGGTTCACAAGCGGGCTGTCTTCCAGATGCAAGTGCCTTTGTTCCTGCGTGGCGAGCCAATCAAGATTCACGAACGGCTCGGAGAAGTTCGTGAAGGGAACGATGGGCGATGGAAGTGGTTCCGCATCCCGTCAAGCTACAACCACGTTCAACAGTTGTGGCTCGTCCCCTCTCACGAGCAAGGCGTGGCTCAGACGAAAGAACTCGCCATCGCCGAGGTCGAGAAGGCATTCGCCATCGAACAGGATCACTCGCTCGACTGTCTCATTTACGACGGCTGCGGTCGCCCTTCCGCAGTTGACAAGCAACTCAAGGGCAGTGTCCGACCATAACGGAGAATCCATGACTCTCATCGAACATCTTCTCGCTGGCGGCACGATCGACTACTCTCCCGGTCTCGGCGGCGTGTTCGCAATGAGGGGAGACAAGATCATCCCCTGCACGATACAAGAGTTCATTCAGTTGTTAGATGAGGGCAAGATCAAGATGTTCGATACATGGCGTGGTGGGCACAGCCACCTCCAAGGCCGTGTGGATTTCTACAAGGCAACAGCCTTGTTGAGCAAAACACCCGCAAGCACATTGCCGGAAATCCCCGCTTGACACAAGGATTCTGAACATGAAGCGTGACAGAACGCAGGTCACAACCGAGGAACAACTGCGGAGTGTTCTGAACGACATTTCGTTCCGTAACTCTGTACTCGACTTCAAGTGGCAATACGAGTACAAATGGTGTTCCGACCCCGACAAACCCGGCTGGTTCATCTGGGTCACGTTCGAGCGGCCCGACACCTACTCAAACATGATGGGCCGAGGCCGGGGCCGTGACGAGTTCATCAATGTCGGTACGACGGTTTCCGGCGTCGTCAAGACGTGTTGGGTTCTCGTCCAGATGAACGTGATGCACGAGTTGATGGAAGGCTTCAACTGGCGGCACGCTCGCATCTTCAATCCGCACAACTCCGTCCAATCGCTCGCAAACGTGCAGGCCGAGGAAGACGAGTAACACCCACAAGGGAGTCGTTAGATGCTCGTAGTGAAGTACAATCAACGCTTTCCCGAATGGCATCCGCAGTCGTCACCGTACATTGAGGATGCTGCCGGGGAAAGAGTGTTGACCATGCAACAGAACGTCGAGCATCCCGGCAAATACGACCCCAAGGCAGTTGAACTGGTCCAAGAGTTGGTTCGTTGCTACAACGCCGTCCACGGAGTTCCTCATGGCAATGGCTGACCCCACAACGCCACCCAAGGTTCGCAAGCTGCCCGGAAGACAGCGGCATGGTGTTCCGAAACCAATCATGCCCGACAGGGGTTGTTCTTCCCGGCGACGTAAGTACAACGCTCATCAAGCGAACGCTGCCGTCCGACTTCTCTGCGACTACCTGAAAGACGACGACGACTTCGTGCTGATGGCCGACCATCGCAAGAGCGTCTATCTGATCCCCGCCGTTCAGTCGAAAGAAAGCACGGAAGACCGGAAGATGGTCGGCCATGTTCAGTTCCAAGTCTCGGACGCAATGCCCGGCAGCCGCACCACTTCCATCGACTTCTACGATCTGTCAGAAGCAGTCGCCTTCTTCCGCCGTGTACAGGAACACGGATGGGAGAAGGCCAGCAGAATGTCCGACTGAACACCCACAAGTGGGGTATCAACAACCCCATCAGGAGAATGCAATGGCTCGTTGCCAAGATTTCCCGTGTTGTGGACACGAACTCGGCTGCTGTCCCGACTTCGATGAGGCGGGACGGCAGTTGAACATGGTCTGCACCTGCGGCAAGAAATTGCCAATCGACAGTCGCTACTCCATCTGCGAGTCGTGCCTCAACACTCCGGGGCCGGACGACGATCCGGCTGAATACGACCGGGGCGACTTCTACGATGAAGACTCCGAGGGCTTCGACGACGAGATCGAATACTATCCCGAGGATCAGCACCTCGACGGCATGGGCGAGTTGTAACACCCACAAGGGGAACATCACAACCCTTCAGGAGATCGCCCATGATTGAGAATTGGAGCCAGATGAATACCGGGGTAGTGTATTCGGCAAAGAAACTGCCCGTCAAGAAGTACGACGAACTCACCCGAGTCCCTCATCTGGGTAGCATGTATCTGGCAGGGGCGCACTACCTGCTGCCGGACGGACGCAAGTTGTATCCGGCCAATTCATGGCGTTCTCGATGGATCGTCCATCCAAAGGATTAGGTTATGAAACCTCGTTTCGCCCACGATTGTGAAAACTGCGTGTTTCTTGGTTCCCACGGACAACACGACCTGTACTTCTGCCGGGGCGGCGTTCATCCAACGGTGATTGCCCGCTTCGGCAACGACGGACCTGACTATATGTCGGGTCTCGCTGTCGCACACTTGATCCCAGAACTGGCCGAGGCTGAACGTCGGGCACGCCTCGAAAACCTGCTGCCGCCACTTCCACCGACTTACCCCAAGGCTGACTGAACACCCACAAGGGGGATGCAATGAAGGATTGGGAAGCCTACAAAGCTCGGTCGGTCTTCGGTTTCAACCGACCGATCGAGTTCAATTGGGAAGGCAAGATGTTGCGGCTGGCACACGTCGGCCAAGACTACATCCTCATGCCATTCGGCCCCAATTCGGATCGTCGAATCCTTGTCGCAATCACGATGATTGATGAAGACAAGGAACTCGTGACCGTCACCGACACCATCACGGCGGTCGATCTGACCTTCGAGGATTGGACCTTTATGAAGCCGTACTACGTTCCAACTGGTTCGGCCCGATATGGGACCATCAAAACGAAGGATCAGGCCGATGCCCTGATCGAACGAATCTACAGGAGACACGATGTCGAACCCCGAAACCCTGCCCATCAAAGTGGATGGCAAAGACGCCACCATCACCACTACGCCTAGCACGGCGTTCAAGATCATGCGAGCGCTGCTCAATGCTGGCCACGTCGTCCAAACCAAGGAACGTGGCCAGTTTCGTGACCTGACACCCACAAGGGTCGAAGTGAAAGCCGACGCCGCATGACAATGAGGTCAACAATGCCCCGCTCAGCCAAAGGCTTGCCACCCTACTCCGCAGCTTACATCACTGGCACGGATCACCGTCGCCAAGTCGAAGCTGCGGAGAACCGGCGAGCCAAACGGAAGGTCGTGAAGGGTCGCCGCCGACTCGACAAATCCTTGTGCGACGGCGACGAAACCCAGCCCGACGATCTGTTCCCAGCCGACAAGCGTTCCCGGAATTTCACCGACTGCCGAGACAGGAGCCGGGAGTCATACAAGCCCCCTCAGCCGACAAGAACCCGCATCGAACGGTTCATCCGGCAGTGGATTGCCGAGACTCAGCCGGAGTTCGGCACCTTCGAGGAATTGTTGAAGCAAGGGTACTGCGCCGATTTGGCAACAATCGTGTGGGAACACTTCGGTTGCCATAAGGCAATCAGGTTGGAGTCCTGCGGCGATCCGGTTCATGTTTGGGTAGTCTTCGACGGCCACCACTATGACATGCAGAATCCGGAAGGGGTCCAGAATTGGCGGGACATGAAATACTTTGAGGGCTGTCCAGACGCCGAACTAGAAGACTGAACACCCACAAGCAATCTGGCGTGAGTGTCATCTAACACCCACAAGGGAGTGGCACGGCTAATCGTGGCCGTGCCACTCGGAGACTATCATGCAACTCGACGAATACCGCCTCCTCTACCCGACTGAAATTGTTCACAGTTGCACCCTCACGAAGTCAGACGGCACTTCGGCTCTAGTTCGTGAGGGAATGCTCAAGTTCGACGACAGTGCTTGCGATTGGGCTGGCCCGTTCGAGGGCGACTACGCCTACTTTTGCATTCTCGACGAGCGGCATCTGCCCGGCACGAACAAGCTGAAGTCTTTGGCTCAACTGCGGGAAGAGGCCCGGTTTTGTCACTACAACATGCCCCGCACTGCCGGGTTCCACAACCCGGCAACGTCCGAGGCACAGCTACAGAAGCGGCTCAAGGACTTGACGCCGAAAGAACTTCGGGAGTGGGAAGCGAAAATCGCCGCTTGGCATCCCGAACACGCTTGGATCGAATGTCCGTTCACGCTCTACCTCTGCGGGAATGACGATTTTAGTTATTCCAAGTGGTTCCCAACGCTGGAAGCGGCACACGAAGAGGTTGAATTGCTTCTGGCCTGCGAGCCTCTGAACACGCAGCGGGACATTCGAGACAACGGTTTTGTCTTCACCAACTGAACGTCAGCCCAAGTACCTCGCCAAGCGTTTCGAGCATTACGAGAAGCAAGTGGCCTAAACACCCACAAGGATGAAGTGTTACCTGTAGATGTTCACTCTGTTCCAAACCGGAGACCAAACAGAATGAAGAAGAACGAAGCTCTCGGCATCTTGAAGGTTGGTACGAAGCTCAATAACGGGGCGTACATTTGCCTCGTGAGTTTGGGAGAACTCAACTTCGACACCTACCAGCGGAAGCCGATCAAGGCTCACGTCGAGTCCATTGCCAACGGCTGGGACGACATGAAGGCCAACCTGTTGAAACTCAACATCAGGGACGGCAAACTCTATTGTTTCGACGGTCGCCAGACTTCGGCGGCAGCGGCGAAGAGGTCGATGACCAAACTGGAGGCCATCGTGTTCGAGGGACTCACCTTCCAGCAGGAGGCGAATCTGTTCTTCACCCACAACGACGTGCCGAAGAAGATGAACGGGTGGAAAAAATTCTTCTCGGCCATCGCCGGTGGAAACCTGATGCGGGCGGAACTGGTCGAAATCGTCCACCGCAACAACCTCACCCTGCCGAACGACCCCAACGTCCACAAAATGGAGAACGCCGACGTGACCTCGTCTCGGGCACTCGTCGAGGCGTGGAAGATCGGTGGCTACCAGTTCGTGAACAAAGTGTGTCGGATTCTCGACAAGGCGTGGCGTGACGGGTCGGGCAAGAAGGCCAATGTCTACACCGACGCCAAGAAGATCGACATGCTGCGTGGCCTGATGAACTTCCTCCGGAACCCGGCCTACAGCTTCATCCCTGATGCGACCATCCTCAAGGTTCTGAAGGTTACGCCGCCCTCCGAAATTCGGGCGCTGGCCAACCAACAGCGGTCGAAGGGACGCATCGACGCCGCTCAGATCAGTGCGGCACTTGTCAAGGTCTTCATCACGCCGAAGATCGCTCGCAAGGCGGCGTAACACCCACAAGTGCAGTGTGACAACCGGGAGTCAAGTGACTCCCGGTTGTCTTGTGTCCTAAGACTCGCAACCCCGGAGACCAAACCATGAAGACCCGCAAAAACAAGACCCTGAAGAAACTCGAATCCATCGCCCGCCGCCGCCACGACTGGATCAAGAAGGTCGCCAACAACGCTGGCCCCGTCCTCAAGCGGCTCGCCACGTTCTTCGCCCTTCCGAACAACATCACGACGCCCAGCGCCAGCAACCGCATCACCATCGAGTACATCGGCCCCGAAACTGCCGAGGGAGTGCTCGCCGCCCGCACCCGGCTCGCCAAGGTGCTCGGCGTTCTCGACACGAACGACTGCGTCGTGAAGAAGTGTGCCCGTGCGACCTTCACCTTCCACGTCACCGGCGTTCCGGTCCTGTCGGTCAACTCGAAAGCCGCCTGAACACCCACAAGGGTAACATCACTACCCTTTCAGGAGACGACCATGCTCAGGTCCGCCAATCCACGCACCAGCACTCGCAAGATTCTCACCGACTTCCGCCGTGCTGTGAGTTTCCCGAGGGGGCACAAGCCCTCGCTGCAAACGGACTTCGAGCATGGCCAGTGGTGGATCACCGACCGCCTAAGTGGCGCACAGTGGTCCGTCCATGACACTCAGAACGGGTTCGGCTTCGAGCAAGTCAGTCAAGGGGAGTGAGACGTGGATCGAACTGATCAGATGTTGGAGTATTACTACCTTCTGCTGTAACACCCACAAGCAAACTGTTCCAACAGTTGATCTACAGGAGACCCCAATGCAGCTTGTCCATGTCACGCCAGCCAGTTCGGCAAACATCACGGCAGAACAATTCTCCCTGATGTTCTACGATGCCCTCCGCATCGACTGCCAAGGCTATGCGTCAGTCGGTGGCTTTCGGTATTCCGTGGCTTTCCCGTTGTTCCTCAACGATCTGGGCGTCTGGGCGCTGGCCAAGGATCATGCGGCTCGCCCGCTGGTCAACAAGCTCGACGGGACGCCGATCTGTCTCAATTCGCTCCGGCTCATCACCGAAGAACTTCCCGGCCTCCTGTCGGCGGCGATCAACAACATCCCCAACTTGGACGAAGTCCGGCTGAACGCCCACAACGTCCAAATCGAGCAATGCGTGCGTGCTGCTCAATTGGGACTGAATGAACTTCGGATGAAGCTCAACGCTGCCGAGGCCGTCGTGAAGGTCTTCGAGGCCAAGCGGAATCGGCTGCCAGTCGCCTACATCGAAATCCCGACCCACGTTCGGCTGGAAGCCATGCGGCACTCCCTGATCGAGGCCGAAGTCTGCATCGACCCGAAGGGCACTGTGGTGGCGAAGATACGGGACAACTGGCGGTACTTCGGTGCCGAACGCCCGAAAAGCGATAACCCGCTCTCCTACGATCCCATCGCCATCGTGGACGTGACCGGCGACGTGCTTCCGCCCCCAAAGCTGTAACACCCACAAGCAACCTGTTCCAACAGTTGCTCTACAGGAGACCCATCGCATGGCACGCATTTTCACGGTTCCGCTCTACGTCATCGTGGGCGATGCTGAAGATTCCGCTGAACCGGCCACGCCGGAATCGGTCAAGAATTACCTCTCCGATGCCCTCGTTCTCGACGTGGACACCGAGGAGTACGGGAACCCCATCGCTTGCTCAGCAACCTACGCCGACATCGAAGGACTGACCGAACTGCCGCCCGAACAGGTCACGGCCATTCTGGCCGAGATGCAGGAAGCCGAAGACGACGAAATCTAACCCCGGAGCCGCCATGTTCAACATGAGAAACCGACTGGCTTTCGCTCTCCAGACAATCCCACTTCTGCCACTCTTCACGATCAAGCAGAAGCGGGAACCTTCTGATCCCACAAAAGGTCGCCGATCTTGGGGCAACTGTCGCTGTCACGGCCCGACCTACGATTCGGTCGAACAGAAGAACAAGGTCGAAGATCACAAACGACGGATGCGGAAGATCGCCAAGGCCAGCCGGTTGCGGAACCGGGCAGCGTAACACCCACAAGAGCTTCGCCCCAACATAGGAGATCATCATGGATTTCGTGGAAAAGGTTGAAGCTCTGAAGGTGCGGCTGGAACCCAAAGCTCGGAAGTTGCTCGGTATCCTGCGGGACTTGTGCATCGCCGAAGGCTTCCAGTGTTCGGAAGTCGAAGACATTTCGGCTGACACCTACACTTGGTCAATGCACGTCTTCACGAAGAAGGCGAAGAAGCCCGAGATCGGGACGTGGGTCGAAGGCACGGTCGGCCTGACACTCACCATCGAAGATTCGCTGGAACACGACGGCAACGAGAACGGCGTGAACTTCGAGTTGAAGGTGGAGAGTCACAACGGCGAACAATGGCGGTGCGCTCCCCACAACTGGACGCCGAACGTGTGGGTTTCTGTGGACGATGAAGCCGCTGTCGATGCCCGTTGGGGCGAGTTTCATAGTTTCGTCATCAACGGTTTCGACGCTTCCAACCCGGCAGTCTGCCTGCTGGTCTAACACCCACAAGGGACTTGCCCCAATCCCCTCTAGGAGAATCCCTTGATCGCCAACACGCCGAAGTACAAGCGAATCCGGACGATCTACAAAGGCCACAACGGCTCCCCGAATACGCTCGCCAAGGGCTTCTATCGGGTCGATGTGACGGTTTCGCTGTCAACGATGAAGCACGACTGCCGGAATTTCTTCCGGACGAAGTTCGGGCGAAGGGAGACCTACGACGTTTACCGTGGGTTCCTCATCTGTCGCCACACTGTCCAGTTCACCGGCTGCAAGCCCATTCGCAAGACCGTGGTCTACCTCTACGACGCTGTCAGGAAAGACACGATGCACTGCGGCGGCGATGATATCCACAACATCGGCCACGCTCGCAAACTGATCGACCGCATCTTGAAGTGTCGGCGGATGTGGTTTGACATGAGTTGGTCCGAGGCCAACGACCCGATTCCCGAAGTCCAGTAAATGGGTTCGCAGCGAAATCGCTGGCTTGGTTTATGGAGCGTTTAGGATGCGTTCATGGTTTACATGAACGCATCATGCGAACACTGCTAACACCCACAAGCGAGGTGGCGACGTGAAATACAAAGTCACAAGGTTGTTCATCGGTGGAATCCTCAAGGGATTAACATACACCGAAACGACCAGTGTCAAGTTCACTGTCGGTTTCGTCTGCCGAAAGCCCATCGGCGGCTCCCCCTACAAGATCATCGCCGTGGAGGTCCAATGACTCAGTACGGAATCTCGTCCGACGACTCACTCAACCCCGCTCTCCGCAAGGAAGTTCAGAATCTTCGGGGCGGAATCCTTGGGGCAGCGGCATCGGTTCCGCTACCATCCCGGTTCGTTGCCGTTCCGAACGGTGATCAGCCCGGCGTCACAATCACGGACACCATGACGAAACGGTCTGTGACGGTTCCCCTCTACGCCTACAGCGCCGTGAGAGAGGCGCTCACCGGACTGTTCGGGGAGAAGTCGCTCGCCCTTCGCATCGCCGAGAAGTATTACGAACAACACCCCGAGGAATTGAAGCACGCCAACAACCCGGATTACAAGCCGGATTGGGTCGATCTGGAACGCATCTTCGGCAACTGGCTGGAGAAGTGCCGTAAGACCCCCGACAAGGCACTGGCCGTCGATCCGGATGGATGGAGCGGGAAAGTCACACGAGCGTTCTTCGCCGTCTTCGACAAGAAAACACCACGGCTCAAGACCGACATGGTCAAGCTCGCCGTCGAAGTCCTAACACCCACAAGCGAGTCGAACTAACTCGCACCGCAGGAGACCCCATGAACGAACAGTTGCGTCAAAAGTTGCTCGGCGAAGTCATCGACGGTCTTCAGGAGAAGAATCGCCCGCACAGCGACCTCGCCTTCCTCGCCGTCCGCTTCCTTACTGAAGACGGCGAAGTTCTGACCGAGGATGTTGGTGCCGTGGAATCGCTCGATTACCTGCACAACGGTGTCTGTCATTTCGAGGACTTTGACCTCAACGACGCCGCCAGCGCCGAAGTCTACAGTTTCTAACACCCACAAGGTAGGTACGGACCCCGTGAGACTCGGGGCGATAAAGGTTGCTGCCAAGTCACAACCGCCTACTCAGGAGACCATCATGCGTTTCTTCACGTCGAACGAACTGGTCGTTCTCGGAGCCATGTATCAGTCCGCAAAGGGCAATGGCTTCAATTTCGGGATCATGGAAGAAATTGCCGGGAACTGCCCCGGCATGGATTCCAAGGCCGTACAGGCCACGCTTCGGGTGCTGCACAAGAAAGTCGAGTACACAACCGACGATGGCGGACCTCCGGGCTTGACACAGTTCTACATCGACTTTCGAGCGCCTTCGACCGAGAAACAGCCGCACCTCGACTGCGGTGAACTTGACTTCGACACGACGTTCGCCGATTGGATGGAATTGCTCCCGAAGCCCGTGGCCAACACCCACAAGTATGATATCATTCGGGAACAGGACGGCAATCTCCAAGTGATTGAGGAAGCTCCGAACGACCAGATGAAAGCGGCTCAGCGCCTCATTTCGCTTGCCGACGCCGAATGCGGCAAGTTGCCGAACAACCCGAAGCTCGATCAATTCGGGCCGAACGGCATTGCGATTTTCATGGGACAATACCGCATCGCCACTTACTCCATCGAACTGAGGGACAAATGAGTCAGAAACCCGAAATGCAAGTCAAGATGCAGGCGGAACTTGACCTTAAGGACGACGATTTCGCCTACCATGCCACGGACTTGTACGTTGTCGCCAAGCCCGGCGTGCTGGACTGGATCAAGAGGAACTACCCGAACGTCCGACCCGAGAGGTTCATCAGCCAAGAAGGGTCTGGCTGGAATGGTGCAGGCAAGCCCTGCTACGACATCCCGTTCTACGGCAATTGGGACAAACGCTGAACACCCACAAGCAACAAGTTCAACACTTGCTCTGACTCAAAAGGAGACCGAAATATGCCGTTGAACGAATCACAAGCCGAAGACTTCGGGATCAAGTTGATCCAATTGCTTGGCCTTCACGTCAAGACGAACGACCGGGTGGACACCGCCGATGGCGACAAGACCCCGGAAGGTCTCGGCAAGACCATCGAACGCTACTACCATGAAACCCTCGGCGTGGAAGGGAAGCGTGACAGCATCTTGCGTGCGGCTCGGGATCAGGTCGGCGAGGGCGTCCGTCTCAAAGTACGGGCAGCACGGGACAACGACGAATACGTCTATGAATTGCTCGTTGGTGACAAAGGCGAGAACTGCTACGCCGTCGAAATTCATAAGAACGGCAAAGTCGAATTCGTGCGACGTGACTGAACACCCACAAGGGGGACATCACCCCTCTCACGGAGACCACCATGCAAACGACGATCACGCATCAGTTCAAGGACGCCAGCAACTCCGAAGTTTCGCAGGAAGTCGAAATCAAGCTGGATCAGCACGGCCTCTGCGTCAGCGTCAAGGGCGACGACCGGGACATCGTCCTCGACGCCGATAAGGGCATGGTCCGTTTGTTCGTCGCCAACGAGAACAACGACGTGGACGGCCCCCCGCTGGTCCGCTTCAACGGCGGCGACGATGAGCCGATCGTCCTCAAGCCGGACGGCAAGATGCGGGAAATCCCCATCATTCCGCCGCCGCCCGCAGTGCCGGAGACGGAACCCGAACGCACTCCGGAAGACATGCCGAAGGGCGAGGAAGTCTACCGCTTCCACAATCCCGACGCTGCAAGACACGTCTGTGCCTTGGCGCAGCAGCGAACCAATGTTCTGCTGCAAGTCGAACACCGGCCCTGCACGGACAATCGGGAAGACAAGGCGGGCGACTTCGTCATCTGCTTCCTCGGCGACCGGCCCCTGCTGTACATCGAGAAACAGGGTCTCCACGACTATATCGACAGTTGTCTCCAGTTGGCGCTGGCCGACGAACTCCGGCGGCATAGCCCCAACCACTACCTCTGCAACGTGTGGCATCTGCGGCCCGAAAATCAGACCAAACGTCGCTTTCGCAAGTTCGGTCGCAAGTAACACCCACAAGAGGGATACGGAAAACGAAAGTGGTCGGCTGGATTAATCCAGCCGACCACTTTCCAAGTACGCCGACGATGCTGTCGGTCCCTAATTTCAACCAACTCCCTTTCGGGAGACCTGAATTCTATCACAAGGGGCAACCTTGGTCAAGTACCTCGAAAAGTCAATCGTTCATGCGAAACAGACCGAAACCCCCCGGTGGGGTATGACTCAGGAAGGATATACCATCCGGAGTGGCGCTCCTACTAGCTGGCTCGTCCTGCTGGAAGGCGAGAAGCGATACCGCCGTGTGATGATTCTCCAATTCAGCAATGCTGGTTCGGTCTTCCTGAAGATCAAGGGCGAACGATTTTTCTTCCGAGTTGATGAAGAAATTCGGGAAGCCGCTGCCCGTCCCGCTCCCAACACCCACAAGGGGGAAGCATGACACTCGAACGCATCAAAGAGCTTCAAGAAGTGTTGCGTGAGGAACGCATCAGCTATGCCGAACTCCTCGAAATCGACTGTGCGGCAGATGCCGCTGGAATCGAGATTGTGGAAGGCATGATGGCTGACAACATTCTGGAAGCGTTGGAAGTCCTCGCCAACCCCGGATAACACACACAAGGAAGACGCCATGATTCCGCAGAATGTCACAGACTACCTCGCAAAGCCGTGGAGCATCAACGACGCTCCCCCGGAGTTTCGGGACACGCCTCACGCTGGCGACAACCCGATCCCCGCCGACGCAACGGAATACATGCGGGAAATGATTCTGCGACTGAACGCCTACGAACGCAGTTTCATGGCATTCTGGATTCAGCAGCCGAACGGGAAAGAATATATCGCTGATCACTACGCTCGGCATGATTCCGGCCTGACCGAAAACGGTCTCCTCACGGCTCGGGTTTATGCTGGCAAGAAGGCCAGTTGGAAGCCCGGCGTCTTCATCCCCATCAAGTTCTACGCAACACCCACAAGGGAGACATGATGGAATTCGGACTCGCTGACAACCTCGCCCCTCCCAGCAAGGCTCGCCATATCGGCGACGAACGAATCGTCCTCGACCCCAATACCGGGATCGGTCTGTACATTTCCCCGCACGGCTCCTACCGCTACGTTTTCAAGATCAACGGGGAAACTGTCTGCGGTCTGCAACTCGTCACTGCCAATCGGCGAGTTGCAATCGTGGCTCAAGTCTTCACCGCCGAATCCCATCGCCGACTCGGCTACGCCACCCGTCTACTCAACAAAGCCCGTGAGGACTTCAAGACGGTGAAACCGGCAACCGACCTCAGCGATATGGGCCGGGCATGGACTGCGAAGAACTTCAAGTAACACCCACAAGAGGGACATCAACCCCTCAACAGGAGACCGATCATGCCCGTCGAACGCAAACGTGCCTGCATCAACATCGCCGAACTCAAGATCGAAGTGAACAACCTCAACGATCTGCTCGCCACGGCGATTCCGCAGGAAGCAAAGCGTCGAATCTCTTCGACCATCGGAGCCTTGCTGATGAAGGCCGGTCTCTACAACGGCTTCCAGTACCTCTACTGGGCCGAAACCGGCTGCAAGGCATGGCGTGATGCTGGCGAACCCAACTTCCCCGAGAAGGAAGCCTACGTCATCGGCCCCGAAGGTGCGGCCCACAAACACACGCTGGACAAAGCCATGAATTGGCTGCATTCCGAATGGGTCCATCCGACTCAGGGCGAATACGCCCGCTGCTACTACATCAGTCCGGTCAGTGCAACTGAGGACAATTGCCCTCGACGTTCCAAGATCAAAATGTAACACCCACAAGGGCAGCATCACCCCAACGGAGACCAATCATGTCTGATGGAAACAAGCTGCTCACGAAGGCTTATTCGATTCGTGGTGCGGACATGGGCCGACCCACAATCACCGATGATCCGAACGCCAAGGTGCGACTTTTTCGGGTCCGGTTCTACGACGGCGACTATGACAGGGGCGGGGCATATTGGGGCGGCAGTTCGCCCCTCTACGCCGCCATCGGTGAAGGCTTCCAAGCATTCGTGCGGAAGCCCGATCGGGAACAGGCAAAATCAGCCTTGAAGGCTCGTTACCCCGGTCTTCGGTTCTACCGCTGAACACCCACAAGCCGAGTGTCACAAACCCCTCACCGCTCAGGAAGCAACAATGATCCCGAACATTCACTCGAAGACCGGTATCCCCTACGGTGTCGTCGATGCCCGTGATCTCCCCCACTTGTGGGATGAAATCATCACGAACGGCACCGACAACAACTACAACGGCTTTCGGCAGGAAGCCGAAAACAAGCTCAAGGCGGCGGAAACCATCGAAGAACGGAACGCCGTCCTCAAGGAATACTCCGTCGATGAAGTCGAAGATATGACGGATGAAGTCGAGACGCTGCTGGATCAATGCTGCGAACGCTACGAAAGCGATTCCGACAACACCGACATGGACTACGAAAGCGGCGGATACAAGTACCACCTGACCAGCCTCGGTGGCGCTCCGCTGCTCTACGTCATCGAAAGCCCCTACGTCGCCCCGTGCCGCCCATGCTCGCCGTGTTGCCCGAACGCTGGCGACCTGAACAACATCGACACCGAACCGGGCGGACTGCACGCCTACTGCTTTGACCCCGAAGACTTCGACCCGCAGCACGACGGCGAAGGCAAGAACAAATTCCGCATCGTCGAACAGGACGATCAGAAGATTGTCCTCGCCGTCGAGTAACACCCACAAGGAAACCATGACCCATCCGATCGTTCGCTCGGCCAAAACCATCTTCCAGCAAATCGGACCATCAATCGCTGGCTACAACGCCAATGATCAACTGATGCTCGTCCTCCCTTGCCGCAAGGTGAAATCGGTCACGACTTGGCTCGCCTCCGGATCGGATAAGGCCGACCTGACCCGACTCCGGAAGTCCTACGACGAATTGGACGCCGAAACCCGGCACGAACTCGAAAACCGAACACCCACAAGCAACGAAGCGGAGACCGAATGAAAGTCATCGTGCTGTTTGACCCAAACGAGAAGAACATCATCCGGGGCGTCATCGTCGCATCCACCGTCGAAGCCGAACGTCTCCCGATGGAACAGATTTCCGCCATTGTGAACGAAGCGGGCGGCGTCGATGAAGCGGAAGACGAACTCACCGCTCTCGGATTCGAGTACCCCAAGTACGACACCGCCGAAGTCGATTGAACACCCACAAGGAGACCGAATGAAGAAACAACTCGTCATCACCCTCGACCGTTCTCCACTCGTCACCCTCGACATGCCGGAATTCGTCCTCCCGACTTCCGTCCTCGATTGGTACGCCACTGAATACGATTTCGACCGCCGACGACTCGGCGGCGCTCTGGTCGATAAGATGGAGTACACCGGCCCCGCCGATCAAGCCGTGATCGAACGGGCACGACGGGGCGAACATCCCCTCGCCGCTCAGTTGTCCGACGCCGCCGTCACGACCGCCTGCAACTCCCGCTAACACCCACAAGCCGATTGTGGCAACCCTTGAACAAAGTGAGGAAAACATGCAATCGGCCTGAAAGATGAGTCGAAGGCCGAATACGCCAGTCAGCTTGAAATCGAGAAAACCATCGTCTAACACCCACAAGCAACTCGTTCCAACAGTTGCTCTAGGAGACCCCATGAACGATCCCAACACCCCTACTCCCGAACCGACCCGACTCCCGTCGCTGACTCTGCGGCATCTGCTCGGTGTCCTTCAAGGCTACGACCGGGAAGCCCCAAAGCTGCTCGACAAGCCCGTCACCGCCACGTTCGGCAACGACGAAAGCGGCAACGCCGAGTCCTTTGACGTGGTCAACCTCGTCTTCGCCGACAACCTCACGGTGAATGGGCTGCCTCAATCTGAGGAATTCCCCTCGCCCCTCGTCTTCCTGATGGAAGAGAACGAAGCCGAACCAACACCCACAAGCGGATCGGCCTACGATTCCATCATCCGCAAAGCCGCCGAAGCCGGATGGAGCAAAGACTCCATGATCATCCTCCTCTGTCGATACATCGACCAGACCCCGAACTCCCTCGATACCTTCCTCCAGAAACAGGTGGAAGACGAAATGGATACGGGAGAATCCGAAGAGGACGACTACGGCGAATGACACAAGTGCGGCGCTGTTCTCTGCGAAGACGGAACCTGCTCCCTCAGCTTCTACTACGATCATCAGCAGAACATACCCGAACAGTAACACCCACAAGTGGGATATCAAACCCACTAACGGAGACCACCATGAACACGCTTGAAGCCAAAGTCGATGCAACCAATCGGGCAAACGCCTCGGCCAATGCTCTCCAGCCCGCACTCATCGAAATCTTCCGCCCCTTCGTCGGACAGAAGATTCTCAAGGCGGACGGCCAGATCGCCCAACGCTTCAAGCGATTCGTCCCCGATTTCCCCTACTCCACCGCTCACAACGTCTATCACAACAACAACCACTGCTCGTGGACGGTCAAGTGCTGCTCATTCATCGACGGCGGCGGCTGCGTATACCACGAAGCACACCTAAGCGTCGGTAGCCTCACCGATGGAGTTCTCACCGAACTGGCGACCCCGTTCGTCCGGCGAACCGACTGGACCGCCGAAGAGGTCCAGAAACTCCAGAAAGCCGTAGAAGAGGCCGAAACCGCCTTCCGCAACGCTCAGGCCGCTCTCGAACACTTCCCCCGCTACTAACACCCACAAGGGAACTATGGAACCTGCACCGCTCGACGAAGCATCGAAACTCCAAGTGTTCCGGGCGGCTCTCCGGGAAGAACGGGTCAAGTGGTCCGTAGACTACTCACTGACCCTCAAGTACGGCGAACTTCGCATCTTCTGCCACAAGGCATTCCTCACTCACATCCAAGAAGTCGCCGAACGGATCGGTGTCACAGTCCACTCCTATCACACTTACGGGTAACACCCACAAGGAAGCCAATGGCTCGCATCTACACCGGACCACCCAACGACGGATACATCCGACCCGGCCCGCCTCCCGGCCCCTACGATGGATGGATTTGTCTCGGAATCCTCCTCAGCCCCGTCATCATCTACTACGCAACCTACGGACTCGGCTACGCCATTGAAGCCGTCCTATGGTGGCTCCCCTAACACCCACAAGGGGATTGTGACAAAACTCCCACTCGTCGGGGCCACCGGCCCCGACAAAATGAGAGAAAACCACCCAAAACCCCCAAAAGGTGCAAAATGAACCGCCCACTGGAATGCTGGTCCAATCACCTCCAGATGCGAACCATCCGGAAAGTCTACGAAAACCCCGCATACAACTGCGTCGGTTCCATCAACGGCTCTAACGAGTCAATCATCGCCCACTACGTCGGCCAATCCTTCAACTTCGGAGACCGTTTCTCCGGAGACAAGGATAAAATGGTCAAGTGCATCGCCGTCGAATTCCTCGACATCCCACACGTCTACTGCCAAGCCCTCTAACACCCACAAGGATCAAATGAACTACCTCACCGAACCACTCACCCGTAAACAGATCGTCGAACGCATCCAAGACGGTCGCATCGTCTTCCGCATGAAAGTCTCACTCGGAGACCTCGTCGAATTCAACGGCATCGACGGACTCAATGACGCCGCAGAAGAGGCACTCGGCGGCTACGGTTCATTCGTCGGCCTGCAAGACCTCGGATTCAAAGTCGTGGGACAAATCGACGACGCCACCGAATCCAACTACTGCAACGGCTCCGTCATCATCGAAGTCAATGCCATGCTCGACCCGAACGACGTGGAATAACACCCACAAGAGGAATATCAAACCCTTCTCACGGAGATCACAATGAAGCGGAAAGATGCCCTGAATCTGCTCGATAAACTCGTCGCCCAACTCGACAACGGATGCGAACGCATCAAACAGTTGGAAGACGAGAACATCCTCGGCATCGAACACACCGCAATGAGGGAACAGATCAACGCCCTCCACGCCACAATCTCATGGCTCCGGGAAATCACCCCCCACCCCCTCTACTGCATCGACTTCTCCCGATACAGCGAAGTCAAAGCAAAATACCGATTCTCATGGCTCGGCTGGCTCTAACACCCACAAGACGATCGTTCCAACTGTTGCTCTACAGGAGAAACCCATGCCGATCGTCCCCGAAACCACCGACAACCGACCCATTTTCTTTTTCTCCGTCTACTGCCGACACAACGACGGCAGAATTCATTCCTCCGCTGGCATGACCCGTGCCTCCAGCGGTCTCGACATCCACAACGCCCTCAACTCCGGATGGCTTCCCGGATGGGGACACCGTTTCATCTGGGTTTTCCCCGCATCCGACGCCCACGAACCCATCAATACCAATATCCACGACTGGCGACGTATGACCCTCTCAGATATGGACGATCAGATCGCCCCTCTCTTTCAAGCAGACGGCATCTAACACCCACAAGAGGGTTATCAACCCCTCAAAACCGGGAATCAAACCATGAACGAACGTGAAAAGACCCTGCTCCGGCTCGCCCTCGTCTACGCCATCGCCAATCTCGACGATATCAGGGAAGCATTTCAAGAGGAAGACGGCATCCTCGACTTCAACGGACAATCTATTCGATCCCCCACCGAAGACGAACTCAACCAACTCGCCCTCACTCTCCAGTAACACCCACAAGGGAATCAACGAGAAGCCCCTAGCTGCCTCTACAACGCAAAGGAACACAAAACATGGCTTGGAGTTGGTCCCACAGCCCGTCAGCGTACAGAGACGCTCAGTTGAGCCTACAGGCAATCGCCTTCCTCGCCAGCAAAGGCTCGAAACAATCTCAGGAAAAACTCCTGACCGTCGCCGCCGAATGGTTCGCCTCCAACACCCACAAGCACGGAGAACACTGGCTGGACCTCAAACGGTACGGCAAGGCACAACGCAAAGCCTACCGCATCGCCACCCGACGACAGCACGTTCACTCCACCTTCGACTCCGGATGGAGCGAACTCGCCGAAATCATCTGGTCTAAGGCCGAAGAACTCCAGACCTGCGACAACGGCGGATGGAATTGCTGGATTTGCCCCTACGGTTGCCATACCGTCCCATTCACCCCGTCAAAGTTCCTCCAATACGTCATCAGTCACTTCATCGTCGAAGACTACCACTGTGACGTAAACGAAGACGACGACAACGGATACGAATACGACGACCCCGACGATATCGACATCAAAGCCATCACCATCTAACACCCACAAGGCAACCAACTGATCCTCAGCCTCCGGTAACACCCACAAGAGCGGTATCACCACCCCCAAACGGAGACTACAATGCCGAACGAACCCGAAGAACTCCAAGTCAACATCGAACGGCTTCACCCGAGCGGGATGCTCAGAGTCTCCACTGTCCACAACAACGAGTATGCGACCCATCGCTACGACGACGGTTACACCGAAGCGGAAGCCCTGCGACACTTCTTCGGCGTCCTCAAGGAACGCCTCATCGCCACCGTCAAGAACTTCGCTTGCCTCGTCCGCACCCACTCCGACAAACGGGAACAACTGTTCGATGTTCGGCTCGACACCGACAACAAGCGGGAAGCCCTGCTATGGTTCGGCAAGCAAGTTGGCGACCGAGTCATGGTCATTGACGAAAACGGTGACATCGTCACCGAACGAATCTCCTCAGACGAACTTGCCCAACGGGAAGCCGCTCAGGCCGACGACGAAACACCCACAAGCGAGTGTACCATCGCCACCGACTCCAAAAACGTCGAACGGATGCTCAACATGCTCGAATCACTTCTGTCCATCACCGGGCGATTCAAGCCCGAAATGTCATCCGAAGACTGTGACGAATGGCAGAAGATCAGCGCCGCAACCGCTGATATGCGATCCGGCGAGAACGTCTAACACCCACAAGGGGTACATCACCCCGAACCCACGGAGAACACAATGTCTCGCCCCAAAGCCTACAAACCCGTAGAAGGATGCCGCTACCAACTCTTCTGCCGTCACCCCGCCTACAACGGCAGGGAATGGGAACACTGTGACTACGCCGAAGATCGGGCCGACAAGAAACACCTCCTCACCAACTATCGCATGGCCTACGGTCCCGGCTACCAGTTCAAGTCCATTCTCCTCCCCATGAAATTCTGGCCCAAACGCCAAGCAACACCCACAAGTGGGGTATCCAACCCCTAATCCGGAGAACCCAATGGCGAAGTCCATCCGACGACACGAACTTCGATTGCTCGACTCCGTTCGGGAATACAACGTCCTACAACTCCCCGTCGCCATATCCGGCACGTTCCCCGAACTCACCGACTACGCCAAACAAAACGGGTACATTTGGAAACCCGCACCCCGGATGCTGTTCGGCGGATACTTCGCCCACATCGACGGCAACTGCCTGTTCGTCACCTAACACCCACAAGAGAAGTGTCACCCCGAATCACCCGGAGAACACAATGATTCTGCTCCTGACCAAGATCAAGTGGGACACGGACGGCGAATCCCTCAAGGAATGCCGACTCCCCGAGAACGTCATCGTCGTCGGACTCCCAAACCCCTACCCACGGGAAACCGTCTCTCAGCAGTTCATCGACGATATCGTGGCCGAAAAACTCACCGAATCGTTCGGCTTCTGTCACGATGGCTTCCAGTGGGAAGTCCTCAACGAAACACACGACACGCACACCGGCGGCGGTTTCTACCCCGATATGCTCGGCGTCATCCGAATCTGACCAACACCCACAAGGGTAATGTCACCCCACCCCCCAACGGAGAAGCCAGAATGACTGCCACCGAACCGCAGTTCAAGACGAAAACCGGACGACTCACCGCCTACTCGTTCGCCTGCGGTTACATCGAACAACGATCGACTAACCCCACAATGGCCGATTTCCGGACAAACGACCTTTACACCGAAATGTACCACGAAGGGGCGTGCTACCACGTTCGGCAATTCGACTACCGACCCGGTGCAAAAACCTTCCGGGTATTCTGGGAATCATTCCCCAACATCCGCAAGGCCCGAAACCTCTTCAACCGGCAGAAGGGGCGGCGAATCAAGAAAATCCACAACGGTTGCCCCGTTACCTAACACCCACAAGCCCGGCGTCACCACCCCACACTCTCGGAGAGATAAGCATGGACACGTCCAACCTCACCGCCGATCAACGCCGGACCCGCATGAACGTCCGAAACTTCCTCCTCATCGCCAGCCGGGAACAACTCCTCGCCGAACTCAAAATGGCACGGGAAAAGCCCTGCGATGCCTTCAAGGCAACCTGCATCGTCGAACTCATCCACGAATTCGACCGGGAACACCCCGATCACGAAACACCCACAAGACAACTGCTCACCGTCGCCGCAAACGTCCTCAAACACGTCTGCCGGGGAAAGGGATTCAATCGGGGTGCCGCCTATCAAGGCTTCAAGGATATGACCGTGCAGGAATACGACGAACTTCTCGACAAACTCCAGCAACTCGCCGACAAAGTCCTCCTCGTCGAACTCCTGACCGACCCCGACCACAAGGAAATGCCGTAACACCCACAAGGGTAATGCCGTAACACCCACAAGGGTAATGTCACAACCCCGTTCCAACTGTTGCTCCGGAGAAAAACCATGCCAAGCGTCGCATCCATGATCGAACTTCAGGCGAAAGAAGTCGGAAACAACTCCCGACGCCTCAAGAAGTTGCTGATCGAAACGAAAGCCCTGCTCGCCAGCCACTTCCTTCCGTTCTTCAAGGAATACACTTTCGACGCCGCCCGCAAACGCCTCTACTCCGGCGACGGCGAATACTTCCTCGAATGGACCCTCCGGCGTCGGCCCGATCTCCCCGAATCATACGAAAATCAGCAGACTTCCCTCGGTTGCGTCCAACTCCACCTCGTTTTCAACGAAAACGAAGCCTTTCTGAAGCCTGCAACGACCGCCGCCTAACACCCACAAGGGAAGTGTCACCCCCCAAACCACGGAGAAACACAATGCCCGAAGTCAAGCCGTTCGATTCCATCAGCGACATCCTCTGGGCGAACAACGAAACCGCCTACAATCGCCACATCCTCATGGCTCGCCAAGCCCGTGCGGATGCCGCAATCGGGAACCACCCCGAAGCCTACTCCCCCGAGAACGCCGCCAAGTTTCTGCTGGCCGATCGCCTGAAAGACCTTTACGGCGATTACATCGACGAAGTCCGTGTCCTGTCGTTCGGCTACAAGCAGTCGATGCAAGAAAACCCGCACGCCGAAAACGAGTACCGGCAGACCTGCATTCAGGCGATGGTCCAGTACGCCTACGAAAACACGGATTGGCACGAATTCGCCGATACCGTCCTCGGTTGTCTCGACGACTGCGACCGATACGCAACACCCACAAGCGAATCGGCCTGATCCACAACCCCAAACCGGGAGTTCGCAATGTCCAAAGTCGTTCTGCCTGAGACCCAGCGTGCCGCACTCTATGCGGCATGGAAAGCACTGGAAACGATGGCGAAAGACAGCGATGGACCCTGCGAACTCCCGCCCAACACCCACAAGCAAGTCGGCGGTCACACCGTCACCATCAAACTCCCCGATGATTGGGCAGTCACCCGATCAGGGGGAGAAGATGGTGACGGAAACGTCTACAAAACCGCCACACAAAACCTCTATGGCTGGTCCGTTATTCTCTCCATGCTGGACCGGGCGCAACGATTCAATCAGGGACATATCGTGCTGGACCTACTCGTCAACGCCGCACAAGATGCCCTGAACAACCAAACCACCACCGAAGAGGCGATGCGTGCCGCTCACCCCGAATTGATGGCGAAACTCGACGCAAGGCTGGAAGCCGTCAAGGCCAAAGTGCCCAAACGGCGAGAACCGACGCCACGCAAAGTCGAGAAGCCCGACAGCCGACGCAAGCCCACGATCACCGTCACCTAACACCCACAAGCGGGGTATCAACCCCTCATCCCTCGGAGCGACACAATGGCGATTCCCACAATCACCTACGGACAGATTCGGGAGAAACACCCCGAACCGTTCACGATGGAAATGGTCGGCGACGAAGCCGATGCAATCATCGACGCCGTCAATCAGGGAATCGACGCCCACTTGGAAGCGTGTTTCTGCCGGGAACGGGGCGACCGATTCAACATCAGCGGCGGACGACTCTACTGCATGGTGTCGGCAGAATCCCTCCCCGTCCTCGTCCGCCGTCTCACCGAAACGGACAACGAACACGCCGAGTCGGTCGCATCCGGAATCCTCTCCTGTATCGGTTTCTCCGAACAAGACATGGGCTACGGACTCTACCAAGTTATCAAGAACTAAGACGCCGTCACCTAACACCCACAAGAGTAATATCACCCTTCACAATGGAGTTGATAATGGCTCAAGACCCGTTCCGCAATCCCGGCTTCAAAAGCGTCCACAGACGCATCAAGTCCAGTCGCCGGAAAGTCGTGACGATGGAGTTTCATAACGAACCCGGCGTGTTCTACGTCCGACACGGTCGATCAGGTGACGGATGGGCCGTCAGCGGTCCTTTCCCCCTCGACGATGGCAGATTCGAGCTTGTAACACCCACAAGCTGTTCACAACAAATGGTGACAGCGAACAACTAGGCACAACAACCCGATTTCCTCAAACTTTTCACGGAAATTCACAGAATAAAGTGGGAAGTGTCAATGAGAAAAGCAAGGGTGGGCCTAGTCCCCCTGTCTTTCACCCACTGATTCCCACAGAAGTCTGGAGCATTCCTACAGAAATGGGCGGGAATCCCACAACCAACACCCACAAGGGGCTTGTAGAAATGACGACCTGTTGGAGCATCTGGACGGTGCGGGGATCATCGTGACGGACTACGATGAGATCGACGAATCGCTGGAGAATGTAGGATTGACCCGAGACACGGAGATTATGGTTTCTCAGTAACTCTACGAGTTACTGAGAAACCATCCAACACCCACAAGGAGCTTGTAGAATGGCGACTTCTGCGGCGAAGAACCTTCCCCGATTCCGGTCCAGACACAAGGGCGTCTGTTATTGCTGCGGCAATGGCTTGCTCGTCGGAAGCGGCATCAACAAACTGCCGCTCTATCCGGTCGGGACGATCGTAGGGGTGAAACTGTGCTGTGCCGAGTGTTGTAGGAATACCTATAACGTGCGGCCCGGATTCACGCTTGACGGATGCCGAATGTCGGATCGCTTTGCGACTCAGGAAGGGATTGCGGCGGTCGAGCGGGAGAATGAAGCCGCCCGGAGTCGGCGATCAACACCCACAAGCTGAGAGACGGGGGACGCCCCGGCGACCAGCGAGCCACCCACCGGAAACGGTGAGGGGCTGGGGAGCGGTGTAGCCCGAGGCTATAAGTACCGCTCGCCGGTCTCTTCAGTAACTCTTCGAGTTACTGAAGAGACCCAAGTCGCCGGAGCAACCGTTGTAACACCCACAAGCAATCTACCGGGGAGACCACTGAATGATGTACGCTCTGAAAATTGGCGGCAAGCCGGGAGTGGTTCAGCAGCGAACCGAATCGGTCAAGGGCAAGACTGATGCGAAGCGAACGGCCCGGCGGCTGATTCGGGGATCAGAAGTAGAGTTGTCCATTCTGGT